>Ga0265327_10001532_pt1 | contig 28528 bp, 19 predicted proteins | sample 41621metaG_FD_202089 | JGI IMG/M metagenome (GOLD analysis project Ga0265327, IMG submission 202089) | Rhizosphere microbial communities from Carex aquatilis grown in University of Washington, Seatle, WA, United States - 4-16-21 metaG | ecosystem: Host-associated > Plants > Roots > Rhizosphere...
CAGGCGGCGCAGACGACCAATGTATTCCAGTTCACACTGGCGGGGCTGATTGTGTTTTGCCTGGCATTGATTTTCAGCGCGTCTTTCATCGCCTTTAAACTCACAGCCAATTCCCACACGAAACTCGTCGACTCATTTGCGGTGGACCCCAATGACAAATCGCGTTCCCTCCACGTCGGTTCCTGGGGCACACTTCTGACCCGGGACATTGAACTTGAACGGCCGGCGGAATATCTCACGGATGAAGTAAGTCACCCGCCGACTGAAACCTGGCATTTCAACGGACTGAAGCCCGATGCCGCGCAGGCCTTGCTCATCAAACATGGCCTCACCGCGCAACAGGCGGCGACGCTGTTTTCACCGGCAAACACTACTACCAGCGCGACGGGCACGGTGGTCAAGCCCTCGGGAGATTTCTTGGAGTCGTTGGATGCAGTCACCCGGCAGAACCTGTACGTGGGCATCGCTGGCATGGGTATCAATACATACATTGACTACCCATATATTTTCCCGGGTGGCAAGATTGACGCCATCTATGCCGATGCCCGTGTGAATCCTGATGACTTGGGCCTGCTCAAGAAGCTGGTCTATCACAATGGCGGGGCCATGCAACTCAGCGATTACGAATATCTGCTGAGTCGGATTCCTACAGTGGATCGTCGCCGGGCCATTACCCGCGTGCTCTCACGGCAATCGGCGGTTTTCGCCGGCCTGGTCATCAAGCCGGATACGGACATCGACAAGATTGCCGCCTACTGGGGCAACCTTCCGAACGTGCGTTTTACCGACATCCGCCCCTTGATGGAGGCCCTCAAACAACTTCCCGAAGGCGGCAATTTAAGCCTGTTCTATCTGCTGCCCAAGTTTGCGCGCGACCGGCTTTATACTTTTCCGTTGCCACCCCAAAGCGGCGACCCGGTGATGGATTGCCACTGGACCACCTTCAATTTCTCAAATGAAACGCCGGACAACCGTTTTAACGATCCCACCTATGCCGTGGAGTACATCCGGAAGAACTATTATCAAATCTCCGCCCCGTCAATTTGCGGCGATGTCCTCTTATTGATGAATGACCGCGATGAAGTAAAGCACTCGGCGGTTTTCCTGGCCGATGATTTGGTATTTACGAAAAACGGCAACAACTACCGGCAGCCCTGGATGATCATGCACATTCCTGATCTGCTCGCCACCTATCCCGCTTCACCGCCCATGCGGGCCATTTACATGCGCCGCAAAACGGATTGAGGGAAACGCTTTTGGTTGGCAATGGCGATCGCTATTGCTGGCCTGATCCTGTCAAAAGAAGCGTCACGGCGAAGAAGCTGATTCCAAGTCGCGCAACGACTGGCCCATCAGGTCGCCCAGCCGGTTGCCGGCGATGTACACCACTGTCGCAAAACCCGCCATGGCGATCATCACGGTGAGAAACAGCCAGAAATGTTTTGATTCAAAGCGCTTTAATTTGGAGGCAAACGCGATCAGCGCAAAAAACGCCGAGACCACAATCACCGCGTCCACGCTGGCCCGCTGCCAGTAGCTGCCGCCCAGGTGCAGCCACATGCCGAATTCATCAAACGTCAGCCCCATGGCCACGCCGTACAGGAGCGCCGTAATTTCGGCCGCCCGGCCGGTGGGCCGCCGGAACACGCTATAACCGCCCACCACGGAAAGCAGAAATATTCCGTAATTCAAGTGATGTACGTGTGTGCTGCCCACGAAGCAATACAGGTTGGGCATCGACTTGGACATGATCAGAAACACGCACGCCCGGGCCAGGATGAACGTCAGGATAAAACCAAAGAGCGAAATCCGCGCCAGCTTGTGCGCGTTTTCCCGGTGATGGTAAAATTCCGTGTTCATTTCTTGGGGCTGGGTGAATTTAGTGTTATCCGAATCGTTTTGCTGCTTTACGGGGTGGCAGGTTTGGGGGCTGCCGGCGTTTTGTAGAGCGGATAACCTGCGGGGATTTGAAACACGGATTCATCCACAGGTTTCAATTCCGCCGAAATCAACGAGACAGTGATTTTAAAACCTTTCACTGCGCTTTCTGCTTTTACAACCATGCCCGGCAGTCCGGCCAAGGGCGGCTGCGCGTTGCGATGCGGGCCGGTGTCATTGAACTGATCCAGCTTGACCAGTTCCGGACGGATGTCGTCGAGGTTGGGAAAGTTTTTGGCCACCCACAACGTTTCAGTAATACCCCGCGCGCCAGACCAGGTGTAAATCTCTGTTTCATAGCCGTTCACGGTTTCCGATTTCCCGGTGTCCACGGGCTGGGCCGGCTTGGCATCCATGTCATTGGTGCCCTGTGTGCGTGCCCGCTCCTTTTGCATCTGCTCAAGAATGTTCGTGCCGGAGCGCTGGAGATACGCCTTCGTTTTGTTCAGCAGGGTGATCGAGTCGCGGGTCTTAAAATCAACAATCACACTGAAACCCGCATTCTCGTTATCCGCGCGCATGGTGTTGCCATGAATTTTCGTGGTGACCGTGGTGACTTCGTTGCTGGCGCTGGATTGTTGCACCAAAATCAGGTCGGCCCGCAGAATGCCGGGGGCGAACAAACAAACGAGACAAATGAGGATGAATCGGTACATGGAATGTTACGGGGATGCTGGCTGATGTTTCGGTTTGGTTTTGGCCGGTTGAATTTCGACGACCCCGGTGGTTTCGTTTTTGACGATGGCCAGATTGTAATTTTCGCAAAGCGCGAGAATGGCTTGCTTGGCGGTGAGGTCGGTCCAACGCACATGCACAAATTGCGACGGCATCGAGGCATTCAATGCGGAAGCCATTTTTATTTCGATCCCAGGCTTGGCGGGGAGGTTGGTCCACCGGATGTTCACTAATTGCGACGATTTTGAGTCGTTCAATGCGGAAGCTAGTTTAATATCGAGGCCAGACTCGCGGATAAGATTTTCCAAAACAATCTCCAAAGGTGCATCGGAGAACTGAATTAGCGGCAGGATGTTGTTGGAAGATGTTTCTACGTTGTTGGTTTGTAAGTCGAGCAGGCTGCTGTCCACAACGGGCAGCGGTTCGTCTCGAAAAGTGATACGCTCCACATGGGTAACGGGGTCGGGTTCGATGGCCAGGCCACGAACTGCCAACAACCTATTGAGTGTGTTCCAAGGAGTCACATTGGCCAGGCGAAAGGCCAATTGCGGCTCGAATTGGCCAGCTTCAAAACCATTCCACTGTTGGAGCAATTCCTGGTCAATGATGTAGTTAACCCCGGATTGGCGTGCCAGATTTTCAATGGCCGTTGTAAGGGGAACATCATCAAATTGAATAAGTGGACAAAATGCCGAATTCGTACCAAGGGCATTGGCGGTGGCGGGTGAAAGCCCGGCATAGCAGGCATTGGTTGCCTGGCTGGTGGGGATGATAAATGCAATGTTGGAAATCGGGTCTTCCTTGAGGGTCATCCCGCGAACCTCAAGCAAGCGCTGGAGCGCCTCTTGCGGCGTAACCTTTTCCAACCTAAATGTCATCCTCGGCTCATACTTTTGCCAGGTCTGCTCCAACTCCGGGGCCACCAGATAATTGATGCCCGCCTGACGGGCAAGATTTTCGATTATCGCCGTGATGGGCACTTCGTGCAAATCTATCAGAGGAATGATATTGGCTGTATTGGTCGCGGTGGTGTCCGCACTTTGCGCATGCGCCACGGTCAAGGTAGCCATCGCGATGGCCACCCCGAAGATCTTTAAAATGGCTTTCATGTTCTGATCTTCTACCTCAATTCAAGCCACGCATTCAGCCTCGCCAAAACGCTCAACCCTTATGCGCTTCCTTGGCCCAGGTATCTTTCAGCGTGATGGTGCGGTTAAACACCAATTTTCCCGGCGTGCTCTCTTTGTCCAAGGCAAAATACGCGAGGCGCTCGAATTGATAACGCTCCGCCGGTTTGGCGTCTTTCAACGAAAGTTCCAGCTTGGCCGTAATCACTTCGAGCGAATGTGGATTCAGCACGGACTTGAAATTCTCCTCTGCGCCGGGATCGGGCACGTTGAACAGACGGTCGTACAGGCGCACCTCGGCCTCGACCGCATGCGTGGCGCTGACCCAATGAATGGTGCCCTTGACCTTGCGACCGGCAGTCGCGCCGCCGGTTTTGCTGTCCAAGTCCGCCGTGCAACGCAGTTCGGTAATGTTGCCGGCGGCATCTTTGACAACCTCTTCGCACTTGATGATGTAAGCGTATTTCAGGCGCACTTCGCCGCCCGGTTTCAGGCGGAAATATTTCGGCGGCGGCACTTCGGCAAAGTCATCGCGGTCAATATACAACTCACGGCTGAAGGCGATTTTCCGATAGCCCAGCTCGGGTGCTTCCGGATTGTTTACGGCGTTTAATTCCTCGGTTTGACCGGCGGGATAATTGGTCAGGACCACCTTGATGGGGCGCAGCACTGCCAGCCGGCGCAGGGCGCGCTTGTTCAAGTCTTCGCGGATGGCATGTTCCAACACGGCCACGTCCGTGATGCCGTTGTACTTGGTGATGCCGATGTTGTAGGCGAAATTGCGCAATGCCTCGGGCGTCACGCCACGGCGGCGGATGCCTGAAATCGTGGGCATGCGCGGGTCGTCCCAGCCGCTGACGAGCTTGTCGTTCACGAGCTGCATCAGCTTGCGTTTGCTCATGACGGTATAACCGAGCGCGAGCCGGGCGAATTCGTATTGATGCGGCAATGGACGCGCCAAGCCGAGGCTTTCCAAAACCCAGTCATACAAGGGGCGGTGTACTTCAAATTCCAGCGTGCAGATGGAGTGCGTAATGCCCTCGATATAATCGCTCAGGCAATGTGCAAAATCGTACATCGGGTAGATGCACCACTTGCCGCCGGTATGATGATGTTCTGCGTGGCGGATGCGATAGAGCAGGGGATCGCGCATCCAGACATTCGGGGAGGTCACGTCAATCTTGGCGCGGAGCGAGCGGGCACCATCGGGAAATTCACCCGCCTTCATGCGTTGAAACAAATTCAGGTTTTCCTCCACGCTGCGGTTGCGGAAAGGCGATTCCTTGGCGTTGCGACGATATTCATCCGTGTCCTCGGGCGACAAATCGCAGACATACGCCTTGCCCTTTTCAATCAACTGTTCCGCGTAATCGTAAATCTGGTCAAAATAATCGCTGGCATAAAACGGCTCCAACTTTACGGCGGAATGCTTGCGCTCTTCTTCCGAGGTGCCAAAGACAGATGGTAAATAAAAATCGCGATGGCCGTTTCCGGCGATGGTCTCCGGTGTTTTGCCAGCGGGCTTGAGGCCCAGGCGGTCTTCGGCCCAAGTGCCGATAAGCCAGTTCACGTCCTCCTGGATGGACTCAACGTATTCGATGTCCTCCTTGGTGGGGTTCGTGTCATCCATGCGCAAGTTGCAGATGCCGCCGAACTCGCGGGCGATGCCGAAATTCAGGCAGATGCTCTTGGCGTGGCCGATATGCAGGTAGCCGTTGGGCTCCGGCGGGAAGCGGGTATGGATGCGCGGATAGCGGTGTTCCGCCACATGCGCAGCGACAATGTCGCGGATAAAATCGGAGGGCGCGGCAGGCGCGGCAGCTTCTTTGTTTTCCAGGCTCATAAATTCACGGGCAAGCTAAACAATTTGATGAATTTTAGCAAACCGCGCTTGCAGTCCATTTTGCCTAGATCGGAATGGTTCGATCTGGCCGTTTTTAGCGGTGGCACCTTGCCAGTTCTATTTGGTGGCTCCGAAACTGGCAGCCGCAATTTTAGCGGAAATCGTGCGACCGTGGAAAAATTGAATTCCCGCGTTGTTCCAAAGCACCAGCACGGGCTGGCTCTCGCGGGCACAACAAACGCCAAAATGGATAGCCCCGTTCAAGCTGTGGTCGAATCCGCTGCCGTTGGATTGTTTGACCACAGTGAGAAAAATGTCGCTCACCTGCCCGCCGTAACTATCCAGCACCACGCGGTCGCCCAGATGTTTTGCCGCCGCCTCCCTGGCGGAAAGCGGTAGCATGGGAAAAAACGGTTCATAACAAATCCATTTATCGCCCGCCAACCGGCTGCCGCAGACCAGCAAGGCCGTGCCGCCGGCATCATCGGCCAGTTCATATTCGTGTTCCTCCCATTTCACGCCGGTTTCATCCACCTCCATCAGGGCGTGCGCGGTAACATGATATTTTTTGTCAAACAACTGGCCGCTGCTGCCCACCGACAACGGCGGCATGCCGGCAGTGGCAACTGGCACGGGCGAGGATTCATATTGGTGCGAGCACGAGAATCCCTGCGTAATGATCAGCAACAAAATAAAGATGAACACGCCCGCAAAAATAATGACGGTCCAGTTGCTGGAGGAACTGCCGGAACCAGAACGGGCACCGCTCAAGGTGGCCAGCCAGCGGCTGCGGTTGGTGTCCGGGGCGGGTGGAAAGCCAAATGCCGCCGTCACCATGCCACGGGTTAAAGTGGTGCCGTGATAAAACTCCACCTCGTCGCCAGTCCAGCTCACCACCTGCATGACCCCGGCGGCTTCAGCATTAAAATATTCCGCCACCGAACCCACCTTCTCGCCTTCCGGACCTTTGCCCTCGATAAAGTAAACTCGCGAACGGCTGCGAAACGTCACGCGCACATCCTCGCCGGTAAGATTCAGCGGGTCGCCCACCTCTTTGGTGGCGGCGTCCGCAGCGGTCATGGGATATTCCGGATCAAAGAGCGTGAACAAGCGCCATTGCCCGCCGCGTTCCGTTTCCTCGTACACAAGCGTGGCTTCCTCGCCCGAGCTCGTTTCGAGATTAAACTCGTTCCAATAATACGTTTCGCCGTCCTCAGTCTCGCCCATCACCGAGCGGCCCAACACGCGGTAATCGTGCCCCTCGAACCTGGCGTGAACGCCGATGCGTATATTGGTTGGGTTCGCGTAACTCATGTGAAGTAATGCGGAACGAACCTACTTAAGTTGCCAGTGATGCGCCGGGTATCCTCGCGAATGCCCAGCCCGGCCGTTTCATGATCCACCACCCAAACACCAAAGATAGGATGATTGCCGTCGAAGTCCGGCAGATTGGCGGCGGCTTGAAACACAAATCCTTCCTCGCCGTAATTGCCGCCATTTTCTTCCACCACCACGCCGCCATCAATCCACGAAACATTGCTGCCTTCGCGGCTCAATTTCGGTTTGCGCACGTACTGGCTGCCCAATGGTTCGGCGGCTTCGTAGGCGGGCAGGAGATTGGGATGCTCCGGAAAAAGTTCCCACAGAATGGGCAACAGACCTTTATTGCTGAGCAACATTTTCCATGCGGGCTCAAAAAATTGCAGGCAATCCTTGTTAACATGCGCGCTAAATTCGTCATGCCAGAGCCATTCCCAAGGATACAATTTAAACGCATGCCGAATCGGCTGGTTATCGAGATCCACGAAAAAATTCTCGCGCTGATGCCAGCCGATGTCCTCGATGAAAACGGACTTGGTTTTCAGGCCGGCTTGTTCGCAGGTATCGCGCAAATAGAGAATCGTCATTTCATCCTCCACCAGCGCTTTCACGCAACTGAAATGGATGAGCGGCGGCGTGGAGGTGCCGGCTCCGCCCGCCGGCGTGCCCGCAAACCGTTGCCAGGCGGCAATGAGCCGTTCGTGAATGGAATTGAACTGGTCGGCCTCCGGATGCTCGTCTTGCAGCCAGAACCACTGGGCCACCGCAGCCTCGACGAGCGCCGTGGGCGTGTCGGCATTGTACTCAAGCAACTTGGGCGGTGTGATGCCGTCGTATGCCAGGTCGAACCGGCCGTACAAGCTGAAGTCATCGCGGTCCCAGGATTTCAAAATCGCGGGAACGGCCGCCTCAGGAATGCCCAACCGTTGCCACCAGTTGTTTTTGATGACGGCTTCGGCGGCGTCGATGCACAGGTAATGCAGCTTGTTGGCAGCGGACTCCAATGCATCCACCTCGGCGCGGGTGAGTTCGTACGCGGCGGTTTCATCCCAGTACGGTCCGCTTTCGTGGGAATGAAAAATCAGGCCGACGCTTTCCACTTTCTCGCGCCAATCGGAGCGAGGCAGGCAAATATGACGTTTCATGATGAATGGAATCCCGACCAACTGCTGCCGCCGTAATAGCCGTGCGAAAAACCGCCGAATCCGCCACGGGAAATATCGGTGCGGGTGGTTTCCGCCAGTTGCACGGCCTGGTCCGATGGCGAGGAAATATTGGTAATGCTTTCAAACGGTTGCGCGCCCCACTGGCCACCGTAGAAATAGAGGTTTTTTTGCGAGTCGAAATGGTTGTAGGGCAGCACATACCAGGCGCGAAACGGGGCGTGATAGTAACCCGCGCCAGGCACGTAATAATTGTTGGTATAAACATTCTGTGCGCTGAGCGACGGCTTTTCCTCGCACCCGGTGAGGACCGCGCCGGACAGACCGCCCAACAACACGAGACGTATGGTTTTGCTGCGTTTCATGACCTGCTGATGTGCCACGAGCTTGTCGTCTCCGCGTGGCCGGGTCAATTATAAGAACCCGCATTTTTTGGAATTACCTGGACGTGACTTCAAAAATCGCATCCCCGGTCAGCTTGAAGCTACACCCCGGCAAAACGGACGAAACCATGCGCGGACATTAGTTGATCCGTGGTTCGCTGTTTGCCGGGCGATCAGGATTTTTCTTCGAGGGTGAAGTAGAAGGTTGCGCCGCGATTGGGTTCAGCCGTGGCCCAGACCCGGCCACCATGACGATTGATGATGCGTTGCACAATGGCCAGGCCCACGCCGGTGCCTTCAAATTCTTCCGCGCGGTGCAGGCGTTGAAAAACGCCGAACAATTTACTGGCATATTGCATGTCAAAGCCCACGCCGTTGTCCCGCACAAAATAAACGCCGTAGCTCTCGCGCTGTTCGTAGCCAGCTTCCACAATGGCGGGCGAGCGGTCGCGGCTGTATTTCAAGGCATTGGACAGCAGGTTTATCCAGACTTGTTTGAGCAATGCCTGGTCGCCCTGGCAGGGTGGTAAATCGCCAACTTTTATTTCCAGCGACCGGCCCGCGAGGGCGGGTTTCAATTCTGCAAGCGTTTCCTGCACCAGCCGGTTGGTGTCCACCGTTTGGCGTGCCAGCGCCTGGCGGCTCAGGCGGGAAAACGCCAGCAAATCGTCAATGAGTTCGCCCATGCGCTGACCGCCTTTGCGCACGCGTTCCAGATATTGCTGGCCCTCTTCCGGCAGATGCTGGCTGTACTCGCTCAATACAATGCCGGCAAAACCGTTCACGGCGCGCAACGGCGCGCGCAAATCGTGCGACACGGAATAGGAGAACGCCTCAAGCTCCTTGTTGGCGGCCTCGAGTTCGGCGGTGCGCTCAGCCACGCGGGTTTCCAGCTCAGCGTTGAGGACCTTGATTTCCTCCCCGGCGCGCTTCAATTCTTCCACGTCCGTATTGGTGCCGAACCATTGTTCCACCACGCCGTCGGAATTTCGCAACGGCAGGGCACGGGTCAGGAAGCGCCGGAATTTATCATCGGCCCCGCGCAACGGGAATTCCATTTCAAACGGCTGGCCCAGCATGATGGATTCGCTCCATTGCGCCATGACTTCGGGCAGCCGCACCGGGTCATGGATTTTTTGCCAGCCCCAGCCTTCCATTTCACCCGGTTTGGTGCCGGTGTAAGCATACCAACGGTCGTTGTACCAGGTGATAAATCCATCGGCGCGGGCGATCCAGGTCAGTTGCGGAATCGAGTTGGCCATGGTGCGGAAACGCTGCTCGCTCTCCTGCAATGCAATGTAGATGCGGCGGCGGTCGGTGATGTCCGAACCATATACCCGCACGCGCCGGCTCGCCGGCACGTAGCTGATGGTTTGCGCATAATGGTTGCCGCCCACGCTCACTTCCGTTTGCACCGGCTCGGTTTGACCGTGACGCCAGTTTGAGGTGGCGCGCGAAATGGTGGCCAGATAGGGATGCTCCAGCCGGCGTTCTTTTAAATCTGGAAACAACTTGGTGGCAAAGGGATTTTGATAATGAATCGTGCCCGTGGCCACATCGAGTTCCACAATGGGATTGGGATTTAATTCGGGAAATGAAGCCAGCCACTTCGTCTTTTCCTCCTCCTGTTTATGTGCCGTAATGTCCATGGAGACGCCGAACACGGCGTAAGCCTTGCCTTGTTCATCCCATAACGGGCTTTTCACCGAGACATACGTGTGCAGCCCGTCTTCCTGCGACACAACCTCCTCCTCGGTCAAGGCATGGTTGGCGGCAGCCACCCGCGCATCCATGCCTCGAAACGCCTCGGCTATGGCGTGGGGGAACAGGTCGTAATCTGTCTGGCCCAAAACCGTCTTTGGGTTGTGGTGAAATAAATCCAAAAAGCGGCGGTTAACCAGCAGGTAACGGCCTTGCAGGTCCTTGACGTAAATCACCGTGGTGGAATTATCGATGATGGCCTGCAGCAACTGCTGGTTTTCACGTGAAGTTTGTTCGGCGCGCTGCCGTTCATTGATTTCGCGCCGGAGCGACTCGTTCGCATTTTCCAGTTGCTGGGTGCGTTCCAGGACGCGGCGTTCCAATTCTTCGTTCAGCCGGCGGACATCTGCCTCGGCGCGTTTGCGTTCAACCACCTCGCGGGCCAGGTCTTCGTTGGTGGCGCGTAAAATTGCCGGGCTCGGCAACGCCAGCGCCCGGGGCACCAGTTTCACCAGCAGGATGGCTGTGGGCACGGAAGCCAGTGCGGTGATGGCTTTGACGGTGCCAGACACCCAGTACGCGGGATACCAGATGACCCAAATTTCCATCAAATGCGTCGTGCCGCAGGCCACGATGAAAACCGCGAAGCAAAGAAACATTCCGTTGAAAGGGATGTCCCGGCGTTTGCGAATGAAATAGAGCAGCGTGAACGGAATCGAATAATACGCCAGCGTGATGAGCGCGTCGGACGTGATGTGCAGCCAGAGCACGCCGGGCCGCCACAGATAGCAGTGGCCGTGCGGCATGAACCCGTCGCCGGAAAACAGGGCTTTTAAGTTGGAAAACAATGCCCTTAAAAAATCCATCATAAGTCCTCCATGGGGTGGTTTGATTGATCAACAACGTAACACACACGGCTGCCGCCGCGCGAAAAAATGGGCTGGCTGCCGTTTGCCAGGGGCAACGGTGCTTCGCCGCGCCGGCCGGACTGGTTCAGTCGCCGGAGACGTTTAGGAGTTGCTGGCGTGCCCATGGCCGGCAGGATTGAAATGGATTCAAAATAACGCCGCAAAATTTTCCGGGGCTGGTTCCGGCAACGTGGAATCGGGGGTGCGCTGTTATGCCCATGATAAGTCCCGTTGGCGTATCGGCGCTGCCCTGCAAAAGTAATTTTTCCACCTGTGTGATGCGCACAAATCAAAGCAATGGAATCAGCCTCAACGCAACCATCGTGCCCTCAGGCCATTAATATGGCTGCCACCTGCTAAAATAGGCCAGGTTCAGGCCGCGTCAAATGAGAAATCGAACGAAAGACGCCGGAACGGTCCCGGCGGCGGGCGGGGCGGGGATTACTTTTCGCTGACCAGCGGCGCAAACAGGCGGTTTTCCGGGTCGTAGGCAAACAGCTCGGCGGTGGCGATTTTGAAGAACCAGCCGTGCAGACGGAGCGAGCCGTCCATCAACCGTTCCTGCACGCAGGAGTAGCTGTGCAGGTTGTCCAGGCCGAACAAGACATTTTCCTGGGCGGCGGCGGTTTCGCGCATACGGCTGTCGTGCAGGTGCGTGTAATTTTTCTTTAAGATATCCACCACCGGCGTGGCCAGGTTCAGCCAGTCGCGGAGATGGGGCGTGGACGGGCTGACGGGGCGGTCCGACATCAGCGCGGCAATGGCACCGCATTGCGAATGGCCGCAGATGACGATATCGCTCACGCGCAACGTTTCCACGGCAAACTCGATGGCGGCGGCCGTGGAGTTGGTATCGCCCCGCACGTTGGCCGGCGGGACGATGTTGCCAACATTTTTGACCACGAACAAATCCCCCGGCTTGCTTTGGGTGATGAGTTCGGCCAGCACGCGCGAATCCGAGCACGTAATGAACAGCGTGTGCGGATTCTGGCCTTCCTGCGACAGTTTGCGAAAAAGCTTTCGATAGTTGCCGAACTCGCTGGTGCGGAACTTGTGAACGCCTTCGAAAAGCTGTTGCATGGCTGGTGGAATAGGTGTTTCGGCCCGGGACGAAGCATCGTCTGCCGGGCGGGATGATTATTGCGCCAGGGTCTTGTTTTTGGCGCGGGATTCTTCCATCAGCCGCACCTTGAATTTCTTCAGTTCGCCCTGCAACCGTTCATCGCCCACGGCGAGGATTTGCACGGCCAGAATGCCGGCATTACGTGCGCCATTGACGGCCACGGTGGCCACGGGTACGCCGGGCGGCATCTGTACGATGGCCAGCAGTGAATCGAAGCCGTCGAAAGATTTGCCCAAGATGGGCACGCCAATGACCGGCAGGGTGGTGAATGCCGCGGTCACGCCGGGCAAATGGGCCGCACCGCCAGCACCGGCGATGATGGCCTTGATGCCACGGGCCGGGGCGCTGCTTACATATTCTTCCAGACCACGGGGATCGCGATGGGCGGAGATGACCTTGGCCTCGGAGCCAATGCCAAATTCAGCCAGCGCATCGGCGGCGGCTTTCATCACCGGCCAGTCGGAATCGCTGCCCATTAAAATACCTACTTGAGGGGAGTTTTCTTTGCTCATGAATCGTTAATAATAATTAAATAATCAATCTTGCCTGCACTTGTTTGTTGCCCGGAAACAATAGCAATTTATGGCCGCTGATGCAACGACTTGCTGCGGCTGGCTGTCGCGAATTATCCTGCCAAATCCGAGACGCTTTGCCAGTTGTCCATGCCCTCGCTCCAATAGCTGGTTTCCGTGCCAATCACGCCGTCGCGCAGCATGGCCTGCACCTGCGAAAGGGTGAATGGCCCAGTCTGTTGCTGGCCATTATGCAGGAACAGGGTCGGCGTTTCGCCGGTCTCAACCGCAGGCCTGGCGACGGCGCGAGTCGTGCGCAGCATCGCCGCAGTATTAATGATGGGCCCGGAAGTATCGGCTTCGGCCTCGGCCATCTCTTCCTTTGGTTTGGCCAGCCAGCGATAAGCCGCCAACAGCCCCAGCCCGCCCAGAAAGCCGCCCACATGCGCCCCAAAGGCCACGCCTCCGCCCCCGCTTTTGGATGCCAGGCCAATCACGGCAAACAGCAGGTCGCGCCCAAACCAAAAGAGAATAGCCACCCAGGCGGGAATTATAAATTCACCCGCCCGGACGAAAACGAACAGCCACAGAAAATATTTAAACTCAATCTCCGCGTCGGCCCGCAACAACAAATACATGCCCATGCATCCGCTGATGGCTCCCGAAGCACCACCCATGGGGGACACTGAATGAAAATGCGCCGGCGACATGGCGATATAGACAAATTCCGCAATCAAGCCGGCCATCAGATAAAAAATGGCAAACCGCAACCGCCCGATGAGGTCTTCCACGCAGGAACCGAACAGGAACAGGAAAATCATATTCCCCAGCAGATGCATGATGCCTTCATGAACAAACATCGAGGTCAGGGGCGCGCACCAGGAGCAATTGGCCGGAATCAGCCAAAGATGTTGGTAAACCCATAAGTCAGATTCGCCATCCGTGCTCAATGAACAGATATAGGTTATCAGCAGGATGAGAGTATTAATGCCAATCAGCGAAAAGGTGACTATCGGGAGCCTTTCGGTCCGGTAATTCATGCCGACTGGAAGGAAGAAAAACATGCGCTCTGACTGCCACCAGTCAAATTCATTCGTTTAAGTTGGTCAAGCGCATAGCAATTGCCATTTTTTGCGGGCGGCAAGAACCTGCCACAAATGCGGGTATCCGTTTATTCTTGTCGAATTTATGCCGTTTTGTGCTATGGTTTGTTCTCGAAAGAGATGACAGCCAGTATCTTACAGCCATCAAAGAAGGGGGCGTGTATTTAAGGTTATGGCCACCATGCTTGAAGGGTTGCAGCTTTCGTCCCGCGACCTTGGCCGCTGGCAACAGGCCCAGCAAGATTTGCTCAAAGGCCGGCCCGGTCACGCCGCCGAGGCGTATCGGGGCTTGCTGAAACAATTTCCCGACCAGGCAGTTTTCTGGTTTGAACTTGGGTTTGCCGAGGGCAAGCAACTCAATTTCGCCGCCGCCACCGAAGCCTGCCTGCGCGCAGTTGAACTCTCACCCAACAATGTCTCCCTGCTCATATTGATCGGTCAACAATTTCACTGGCTGCGGCAATTGGACCACGCCCGTGACTGTTTTGAAAAAGCCGTGGCTGCCGATCCAGCATCCGTTCATGCGCAATTAAGCCTGGCCGATTGGTACGAGCGTGAGCGCCGGTTGGACGATGCCTGGCAATGTGTCGAGGCCGCCCGGAAACAACGCCCGAACGACCCCCAAGTGCTCTGCGTCAAAGCCCTGTTGTTGCATCGGCTGGGCAAAGATACGGACGCGGAAACGGTGCTGCGGGATTTGATTAAGCGTGGCCCGCACGATGCGAATGTGGATTACACCAGCCGCCAGCAACTGGCCACCGTGCTCGACCATGCCGGGCAATATGCCGAGGCCATTAAATGGGTGGATGAAGCCAAGGCTGTGCTGCGTAAATCGGCCAACGTAGCGAAGATGCAGCAGGAATACGATTTGGCAGACAAACGCCGCCGCGAGTTGCTGGCGGCCTTGAAGCCGGAAACGATCAAACGCTGGCGACAGGAAGGCCCGGCGACACCGCTGCCCTACAAGCTCGCTTTCTTGGGTGGCCATCCCCGCAGCGGCACGACATTGCTGGAGCAAATTTTGGGCGCGCATCCGGGCATTGAGGCGTTTGACGAGCCCATGGCCTTTGTGGATGAAGTTTCTGAAAAGCTTGCGCCGCTGGTGACGGCCACGCCGTTAACGGCCAAAAAACTGGATGCCCTGTCGCCCGCCCATCGCGCCGATTTTCAACGACGCTATTTTAAAAGCTTGTTGCGCGAAGGTTCACCGGAGCCGGTGGCGGAATTGTTGCTCGATAAAAATCCCTCGCCCACGGCTTCGTTGCCCATCTGGTTACGATTGTTTCCCGATTTAAAAGTGGTGATTGCCTTGCGCGACCCCCGCGACGTGATTGTCAGTTGCTATTTCCAGAACCTGCGGCTGAACGCCACCAATTCCAATTTTCTGAGTCTCGACCGGGCGGTCAAACATTATGCGGACCTGATGGATGTCTGGCTGCGTCTCCGCGAATTGGGCGGCTTCGACTGGATTGAGTCGCGTTATGAGGATGTCGTGGCCAGCTTGGAGGTTGAGGGATGCAAAGTCACCCAGTTTTTGGGTTTGGAATGGCATGACTCACAGGCCAGTTTTTACGAGCAGACCCGGAAGAAATTTGTCTTTTCACCCACCTACAGTGACGTCACCCAGCCGGTTTATCAGCGAGCCTTGGGACGGTGGAAACACTATGAGGCAGAGCTGGCACCCCTTCAGGAAAAACTTGCCCCGTACTGCCGTGCCTTTGGATATGCCTGATAACGAGGGATAAACGAGGGGTAAAAGCTGGAAAGTGCTGCCAAACAAATAAAGACGGACCGGTGTGCACACAGTTTGATTCTGTCACCGGTCCGTAAACCGTCTTTCAACAGGAAAAACGGAGCGCCCGTTCTCATGGGCTACTAAACCGTAGCCCATTCCATGCCACCCGCAAGTGTTTTTTAAATATTCTTTTTCCCCTCACTGCCTATGCGTATCCTCGCCCCAAGCGTGAACGCGAGAATCCATTTTTGGGTCATCGGCCTGGTGCTTTTGCTGGGTTTGGGACAGCGCGCCGCGGCTGATTCACCATTTGCCGTGGATGTCTGGAGCACGGCGGATGGTTTGCCGGAAAACGTCGTTATTGCCCTCACCCAGACGCGTGATGGTTACCTCTGGCTGGGCACGCAGGGCGGGTTGGCGCGGTTCGATGGCAATTCCTTTACCAAGTTCAACGTCAACAACACCCCCGGCTTGCCGGATAACCTGATTGTTTTTCTCTATGAGGACAGCCACACCAATTTCTGGGTGGGCACCCATAACGGTTCGCTCTGCCTCATTCAAAACGGCGTCCTGAAAAGCGTGTTTAATGTCAGTGGCGCGGTTGGCAAAATCACTGCTGCCTATGAGGACAAGCAGGGCGATTTGTGGTTCGCCACGGATGCCGCCAACACAGATGTATTCCGGTGGCACGAGGGCGCGCTCGAACACGTTTCCCAGTTGCCGGTCGAGTTTCGCTCGGACCTCTATGACATGGTCCGCCACGGGTTGCTGGCCGGCAAGGATGGCACTCGCTGGCTCATGAAAGGTTCGCACGTAGAACGCTCGCGCAACGGCCTGGTCGAAAAGCAATTTGTCATCCCCTGGGGCGGGGCGAGTGTCACCGCGGCTTGTGAGGATGAGGCTGGCAACTTGATCGTGGGCACGCGCGGCGCGGGAGTTTTTTGGTTTGATGCCGCCGGCAATTACCAGCACATCACCAGCGCGGACGGGCTTTCTTCAACTAACTTTGTGCTCTCGCTCTATTTTGATTCCGAGAAAAATCTTTGGGTGGGCACGGACGGCGGCGGTTTGGACCGCGTGCGCAAAAAAATGTTTGCCGCACCGGCGGCATTGTCCGGCGGCGTGGCCCAGTCGGTGGCCGAGGATGCGCAGGGCGGGTTATGGACCGCGTTTAACTTGCGCGGACTCACTTACTGGTTCACCAATTCCGCGCAGCACTACGATATTCCTCCCGACAACAACGCCTGGACCGTGCTCGTGGACAATTCGCAACAAGTATGGGCAGGCACCATCGGCCGGGGTTTGTATCGCTGGGAAGACGGGAGCTTTAAGCTGGTTACGGGCGCATTGATCAGCGGCACCAAGGTCTTTTCGCTCATCGCAACCCATGCGGGAAATGTTTTGGCCGGCTGCGAGAATGGGCTGGCGAGCTTTGACGGCCAGACATGGAAAGCCTACAACGCAGCCAGCGGTTTGCCCAAAAGCCCGGTTCGAGCACTAGCCGAAGACACCAACGGCGCCGTCTGGATTGGCACCGAGGCCGATGGTCTGTTCCAACTAAGCGACGGTAAGATCAGCAAAATCGAGTCGCCCCTGAAAGATATTTCAACGCTGGTCACGTCCGCCAACGGTGAGCTTTGGGTCGGCAGTTTGGGCCACGGCCTGGCCTGGCGTTCGCCGGCTGGCGATTGGAAATCCTTTTCCAGCACGCGCAACGGCCTGGCGAACGACGACATTGGCTCACTGGTGGAAGACCGCGCCGGAAACTTATGGGTTGGCTCGTATGAAGGCCTGGTGCGCGTGGACAAAAAATCCATTGCCAGCGTGCTGGCGGGCAATGCCAAATCCCTGATCTGCCGCACCTTTCTCACGCGGGAATGTTCCGCCGGTGCGCAGCCGGCTGCTCTTCGCACCCGCGATGGCCGCCTCTGGTTTCCCACCATTGAAGGGTTGATTTCCGTGGACCCCGCAGAGTTGCAGCCCAACACCAACCCGCCGCCGGTGGTCATTGAAAAAGTGCTCGTGGACGGTGTGGAATTGAACACCAATTCGCTCAGTTCCGGCTGGAGCGGGGCGGTGGACCTGACGCCGGACAATGAACAACTGGATATTCATTTTGCGAGCTTGAATTTTTCCGCCCCCAAGGGCGTGCAATTTGGCGCGCGGTTCCGCTATCAACTGAATGAGGCCACCCAAAAGGGCCACTCGCAAAATTGGACGGATATTGGCACCGAGCGCGTGGTGCGTTTTACCCGGTTGCAACCCGGCGAATACACGTTTCGGGTGCAGGCTTGTAACGAAGACGGCTGGTGGGATGAAACCGGCGCCTCGTTTGCCGTGACCGTTGAACCGCCGTTCTGGCGCACGCCGAAATTCATCGTCACCAGCATTCTCATCTTTGTGGGCATTTTGGCGGGCGTCATTTATTTGGTTTCCACCGCCAAGCTGAAACGCCAGTTGCGCGTGGCCCAGCAAAAGGAACTCATCGAGCACGAACGCGCGCGCATTGCGCGGGATTTGCACGATCAACTGGGGGCCAACCTCACGCAAATCACCCTGCTCGGTGAAATGGCCGAGACGGACAAGGATATCCCGGACGAAATCGAACAGCACGCCCAGCAGATTTGCTCCACCGCGCGCGAAACGACGCGCTCGCTCGATGAAATTGTCTGGGCCGTTAATCCCTCCAACGACACGCTGGAAAGCCTGGCCAATTATGCCTGTAAATACGCGCAGGATTATTTTGCCATGGCAAAGGTGAGTTACCGCGCCGAATTGCCGTCCGGCCTCCCGCCCACGCGCATCCTGCCCGAGGTGCGCCATAACGTGTTCCTCGCGTTCAAGGAAGCCGTGAATAACGTCGTCAAACACGCGCACGCCACCGAGGCCCGTGTGAAATTGCAGCTTGAACCGGGGCAATTCACCTTGAGCGTGGCCGATAACGGCAAGGGCCTGGGCGATATCTCTGATAAAAAATTACGCAACGGCCTCAAGAACATGCGCCGCCGGTTGGATGACGTACACGGACAATTTGAGATCGCGCCCGGCGTCGACGGTGGCACCGTGGTCAAACTAACCGTGCCCATAATATCAATGACGAATAACCAATGACGCGCGGACTTTGGTTATGGTGACTGGCGGCAAGGCAAATAAACACGCGGCAAAATGAGTACGCGGCACTTGTTTCTTTAGGCAACATTCGCCATGCTTCATTCATTGAGCGATGCCAACCACTATTTCCATCGTTGAAGACAATGACAAGCTGCGCGGCACTTTGGCCAAGGTGATTGGCCGCGCGGAAGGCTTCAAGTTCGTGAGCGACTACGGCAGCGCCGAGGACGCGCTGGCCGAACTGCCCAAGGTCAAGCCCGACGTCGTGCTCATGGATATCAACCTGCCCGGCATGAACGGCGTGGAATGCGTGCGCAAGCTCAAGAGCATTTTGCCCCAGACCCAGGTCATGATGCTGACCGTGTACGAAGATACGGAAAATATTTTCAATGCGCTGGCCGCCGGGGCCAACGGCTATCTGCTCAAGCGCACACCCACCAAGGAATTGATCGAGGCCATCCGCGAAGTGCATCGGGGCGGTTCGCCCATGACCACGCACATCGCGCGGCTCGTGGTGCAATCATTCCAAAAACCAGCGGCCGCCGCGCCGCAGCCGTCCGGCGGTGAATTGTCCGAATTATCCGAGCGCGAACAACAGGTGCTCGACCTGCTGGCCCAAGGACTGATCTATAAGGAAATTGCCGATAAACTGAACATCGGCTACGAAACGGTGCACACCTACATCCGCCGGATTTACGAAAAATTACAAGTGCGCACCCGCACCGAGGCGGTGGCCAAATTCCTTCAAAGGTGACCGGGTACAGCGTTGGGGACAGTGTACCCACATCTGGTGACAAGCCAGAATCCACAGATGTGCTATTCTGTTCTTGTTGTTGGACGCGACATTTCGGCTGACCGTGTGCAAACTTTCACCGTGGTCGCGTCAAAGATTTTAGAGTGCCTGTTCTCATTGAGGCCGGAGTAGTGTCCGGCCTCTTTTCTTTTTTACAGGTGTCGTCCCGTGCGGACAGGGGCATTTTAACCATATAAACGCGTCATCAGCCGCCACCGGGCCGTAAAACATCGTTGGCTTTCGGCTTTTGGCCTGATAATTTTCGCGTCCATGCCTGACCCGGCCAGCGCTACGCCATCACTTTCCAAGCCGCAGATATTTCTGCGTCGGCTCATCTCCACCGTCATACTTTGGACGGCCATCCTCTCGGCCATGTTTTCCGGCAACCGCTACATCGCCGATGGCGTGTTTGTACTGTTGATCGCCTTTCTGGCACTGGCGGGTTTGGTGGAATTTTACGGTTTGGCGGTCAAACGCGGGTTGCCTTGTTTCAAAGTTAGCGGCGTTATTGGCGGTGTGCTGCTGATGTGCGGCACCTTCGCTCACTTGCAAGGCTGGCTGGGCATTTCCAACTCCCCCGCGCGGGTAAACGATTTTGAAACCAGCTTCCTCATCCTGTTTGTCTTGGGCCTGTGCATCCGTCAACTCATGTCCCGCAAAACCACGTCCGGGTTGACGGCCATTGCGGTGACCTTGTTTGGCTTGATGTATGTGCCGTGGTTGCTGAATTTCATCCAGAAGATTAATTATTTTCCCAATGTCGAAGGTAAATTCTTCCTGCTCTATTTTATTTTGCTGACCAAATTCAGCGACATGGGCGCGTATGTGATTGGCTCGCTCATTGGCCGGCACAAAATGATACCGCGCATTAGTCCCGGCAAAACGTGGGAAGGCTTCGCCGGGGCGATACTCGTCTCGACGGGGGCCAGCCTGGTATTCGTGCATTTTCTGGGCAACCACATGGCGGGCATGAACACCTATCACGCCATCGTGCTGGGCATCATCCTGAGTTCCACGGCGGTCATTGGCGACCTGATTGAATCCCTCTTTAAGCGCGAATGCGGCGCCAAGGATTCCGGCCACGTGCTGCCGGGCATCGGCGGCATTCTGGACCTCTTGGACAGCCTTTTGTTCAACGCACCCATCATGTACTTATATTTGCGCCACGTCCTGGTGCCCTGAATTTACGATTTACGATATACGATTTACGCGGCCATCTATCGTTCGACCGTTATGACACGTGACCAAATGAAATTACGGACAAAAAACTACGCCAACCGGGTGGTGAAGCTTTGTTCTGCGCTTCCCAACAACTGGATTGCGCAGACGCTGGGCAAGCAGCTTCTTCGTAGTGGCACTTCCGTGGGTGCGAATTATCGGGCAGTTTGCCGGGCCAAATCGAGTGCCGATTTCATCAACAAGCTTCGGATCGTAGAAGAAGAATGCGATGAATCACTGTTCTGGATGGAAATGCTGGTCGATAATAATTTGGTCAAGCCTTCCCGCCTTGAAAGTCTGATGGAAGAAGCTAATGAGCTTCTGTCAATCGTGGTCGCCTCGGCAAAAACCGCCCGGGTTTCAAAACGCGCGTAAATCGTATATCGTAAATCACAAATCGAAACGTTTGTGGCCCAAAAAAATTGAAAATGAAGAACGTTGTTCTACTCGGAAGTACTGGCAGTATCGGCACCAGCACGGTCAAGGTGGCCGAGGATTTGCCGGACCAAATCCGCCTCATCGGCCTGGCCGCCGGCGGCAATGCCAATTTGTTGCTGGAACAAACCCGCCGGCATCAGCCAGCGGTTATTTCCATTGCCGACCCGGCCAAGGCCAGGGAATTGCAGAACCTGGTTGGCGTGGGCTGCGAAGTGTTTTGCGGCAACGAAGGCTTGCTCAAGCTCGCCACGCTGCCGGCGGCGGACATCGTGTTGATTGCCATTGTCGGCACGGCGGGATTGCAACCGGCGCTGGCGGCCATTCGCGCGGGCAAGGACATTGCCGTGGCGTCCAAGGAAATTCTCGTGATGGCCGGCGAAATCGTCATGAGCGAGGCCCGCAAATACGGCGTGCGCGTGCTGGCGGTGGATAGCGAGCATTCCGCAATTTTCCAATGCCTGGACGGCAAGCCGGCCAGTTCCGTGCGCAAACTATGGTTGACCGCCAGCGGCGGACCCTTCCGCAGCAAAACGGAATGGCCCAAGGAAAAATTCAGCGAGATTACCGTCGAACGCGCCCTCAAGCATCCGTCCTGGGTGATGGGCCGTAAAATCACGATTGATTCCGCCACGCTCTTCAACAAGGGTTTGGAAATGATTGAAGCGCGCTGGCTGTTCGATATTGAAATGGCCCGCGTTGGCGTGGTGGTGCATCCGCAAAGCATCGTGCATTCGATGGTCGAGTTCGTGGACGGCTCGTTATTGGCGCAGCTTTCCACCCCGGACATGTGCCTGCCCATTCAATATGCACTGACCTATCCCGAGCGCGCCCCCAGCGACCGGGTACAGACCAATTTCCCCAAAATCGGCTCGCTCTCCTTTGAAGAGCCGGATGTGGACCGGTTTCCGGCCATCGACCTGGCCCGCCGGGCAGGAGAAATCGGCGGAACCTTGCCTGCCGTATTGAACGCCGCGAACGAAGTGGCGGTCGAAGCGTTCGTGAACCGAAAAATCAATTTCCCGCAAATAACGGAAACTGTTCGCCGTACGATGGATGCGCATCAAACCGTGGCGCACCCCCAATTGGAGCAGATTTTGGAGGCGGATGCCTGGGCGCGGCGGCAGGCGGCTATATGACAAAGATGTAATACGTCATTTATTTGCGGTTATTGGGTCTCCTGATATACTTTATTCCTGATTTGAAATGAGCGTTTTGCATTACATCTTGATCGCCCTTGAGGTTGTTTTAATTTTCAACCTCATCATTGGCGTGCACGAACTTGGCCATTTTTTGGCGGCGCGCTGGCGCGGCCTGAAAGTGGATCGTTTTGCCATCTGGTTTGGCAAGCCCATCTGGAAGAAAAAAATTGGCGGGGTTGAATACGCTCTGGGCACCATCCCGTTTGGCGGCTATGTCTCCCTCCCGCAGATGGCCACCATGGAAACCATCGAGGGCAAGAGCGACACCCCCGTTGAACAACTGCCGAATGTTTCCCCGCTGGATAAAATCATCGTGGCCTTTGCCGGTCCGCTGTTTAGTTTCTTGCTGGCTATTCTCTTTGCGGTTGTTGTCTGGCAGGTCGGCAAGCCCACCAACGAAGCTGACAACACCACGACGGTCGGCTGGGTGGAGGGCGATGGCCCCGCCGCCAAGGCTGGCTTGCGTCCCGGCGATGAAATTTTGGCCGTGGATGGCCACCCGGTGCACCATTTCGCCCCTACCTCGGCGGACAGCGTGACGTGGCGCATTGTCACCAGCACGGAGACGAACATCACCATTACCTATCGCCGCGACGGCAAGGAAACCAATGTGTTGCTCACCCCGTATCATCGGGAAACCAAGTGGTACGAACGCAAGGCCCTCCGGCAAATTCTCATCGCCGGTTCCAGCAAATCCACCATCGACCAGATTGCCTCCAACAGTCCGGCGGCGATTGCCGGTTTGCAGCCGGGCGATGAAATTCTCAAGATGGACGGCGAGAAGATTTTCAGCCCGAACGCCATCATTGAGGCAGAAAATGACATGAGCAATGGCGTTGTGAAGCCGACCGTTTTCACGATCCAGCGCGGGGACAAGCAATTTGATTGCACATTGACCGGCGTGAAACCCCTGGTCCAAACCATTCCGCCCACCGGTTTCCAAAAGCTTAGTTACAGCCTTCATCTGGCCAAGCCACCGGCGGCGCCGGCCCCGCGTCCGTTGTGGGGCATTGTATCTATCATTGGCGACACCAATGTTGCGCTGGTTCATCCCAGCCCGGCTGAACAGATTCAAGCCAGCGCCGCGCAAATCTTCAATACCTTGGGCGCGTTGTTCGCCAAAAAGGGCGAGATTGGCGTCCAGCAACTCGGCGGCGCGGTCATGATTTTGCGCGTTTACAGTAACCTCTTCGAAGACGAAGACGGCTGGCGTCGCGTGCTCTGGTTCAGCGTTCTCCTGAACGTCAACCTTGCCTTGCTCAACCTGCTGCCCCTGCCAGTGCTGGATGGCGGGCATATTACGCTCTCGTTGATTGAGGCTGCCCGCCGCCGGCCCATGAGCGGCCGGTTGCTCGAAAAAATCCAGTCCGGCTTCGCCGCACTGCTTATTGCCTTCATGGTTTACATTATGTTCTTTGACACCGGCGACTGGATTCGCAGCGCCTGGTCCGACCAGAACGTACAGGTGGTGTTTGCGCCGCCGGCCAAATGATTTTTATGCGCTATTGCGAATCTCCTTATTCCTATCATCGCCGCCTGACACGTGAAATTGTCATCGGCGATCCCGCGCACGGCGGTTTTGTAATGGGCGGCCAGCACCCCGTGGTCAAGCAATCCATGCTCACGTGCGACACCATGGATACGGCGTTGTGCGTCAAGCAAACGCTCGAACTCGTGGCTGTCGGTTGCCAGTTGGTGCGCATTACGGCACCCACGGTCAAGGACGCCGCCAATTTGCAGCAAATCGTCGCTGCCTTGCGCCAGCAAGGTTGCCTGGTGCCGATTGTCGCGGACATTCATTTCAAGCCCGAGGCCGCGATGGAAGCCATCAAGTGGGTGGAAGTCGTGCGCGTGAATCCCGGTAATTACGCCGACTCCAAAAAATTTGCCATCAAGGAATATACGGATGAACAATATACCGCCGAGCTGAAGCGCATTGAGGATAAATTCACGCCGCTCGTGCTCGAAGCCATCCGCCTCAAGCGTTGCCTGCGCATCGGCACCAACCACGGCTCGCTCAGCGACCGCATCATGAACCGCTACGGCGACACGCCGCTGGGCATGGTGGAAAGCGCGTTGGAATTTGCCCGCATCTGCCGCAAGCACGACTTCCATAACTTCAAGTTCTCCATGAAGTCGTCCAACCCCAAGGTGATGATTGAATGTTATCGCCTGCTGGTGGCGCGGTTGAACGACCTCGGCCCGGACTGGAATTATCCCATCCACCTCGGCGTGACCGAGGCCGGCGAAGGCGAGGACGGCCGTATCAAGTCCGCCATTGGCATCGGCTCGCTCTTGTGCGATGGCTTGGGCGACACCATCCGCGTTTCGCTCACGGAAGATTCCCCGCACGAAATTCCCGTGTGCACCGATTTGCTCGCGCTGGTGCCCAAGCTGGCCAATACCCAGGTCAAAGTTTCGGAAGCCGGTTTTCCGTTCGACCCGTTCCACTTCGAGAAACGGTCCACGCCCGAAATTGAGTTGAACGAAACGGTCAAGTGCGGCGGCGAACAACTCATCCGCGTCGTTGTCCCCCGTGCCACCTACGACAAGGTAGCGCCGAAGATTCGCCCGAAAGACGACGTGAAACCGGAAGCGGTTTACGAAGATTTAAACATCGCCGAGATTGATCCCACGCACGATTTTGAAATCAATTGCGACACGCAGTTGGTGACGGTGAAGGACGGCGTAAATCTGCCTGCCATCGCGGCATTTCGCCTGCTGTCGGCCAAGTTAAAGAAATTAGGCCGGAACAATCCCATCCTGCTCAAGGACTGCATCAATTTTGAACCGGTGCCGTTGCTGCCAAACATCGCCTTGTTACAGGCGGCGGTGGTCATTGGTTCGCTGCTGGCGGACGGCATTGGCGATGCCATTCTCGTGCGCGGCGAAAGCGGCGCGGGTTTGTCGCTGCGCCTGGCGTACAATATTCTTCAGGCTGCCGGTTGCCGCAGCTTCAAGACCGATTACGTGGCCTGCCCGAGTTGCGGGCGCACGCTGTTCAATCTCCAGACCGTCACGGCCCGCATCAAGGCCCGCACGGAACATCTCAAGGGCGTCAAAATTGCCATCATGGGCTGCATCGTGAATGGCCCCGGTGAAATGGCCGACGCCGACTTCGGTTACGTGGGCGGCGCGCCGAACAAAATCAATCTCTACGTAGGCAAACAGGCCATCAAGTTCAATATTCCCGAAGCCGAAGCCGTGGACCGTTTGGTGGACCTCATCAAGGAACACGGCAAATGGGTGGAACCTGAGGCCAAAGAGATGGCATCGGCCAGTTGATCGTATAACGCAGGCCAGTCGGCGCTTTTGTTGATTTAAGGTTCGTTTTATTGGTCAAATATCCTTATTGCATCCAATGAGATGAGTTTACCGAGGCGAGGGGAGTTACATTTCTTGTCTCCAAGCAAACAAAAGAAGATATGGTATCTCTGTTAAAATAATTCCGAAAAGTTCTTGGAAATTAATTTTGCAGGGCGTACAAAATGGGTAGTTCTTTTCTAAAGCCAAGAAGGAGTTTTTTCTTGGCGTAGAGTTCTTTGCGTTGCGAGGACTCGAATCTCTCTCTAAACACGACCAAATGTTTTTTAAGTTCAAAGTTCCCTCGACGCGCGAGCAATCGCGCGTCCCGGTGTGCTTTTGAACGGGCCGCTTGGTCGTGGCCTTGAGAGAGAGTGCGCTGTGGGCGCGCATTCTCTTTTTGTAATTTTGGGTGGGAGCTTCGAGTCCGGGCAAGAGCACGGACAACAAATAGGATTGGGATAATATGAAAGCTCATAAAATAATCAGCGGGCTGGCTCTGACTTGGGTATTGGCAACCACTTCGGGGATTGGACTTGTTAAAGCACAAACAGCTTTAGAGGCAACAACGACTCAAAGTAGTGCGCTGGCATTTGACGGGACCAATGTCACTGCCATCACTTTGCTGAATGACACTCAGCTCACCTCATTCATCAACACGTTAAACGCCACGCCAACGATCCCTGCGACTTCGTTGCAAGGTGGAGGTACATTCTGGTCACTCCAAAACCCCAATTTCCCGCCGCTGCCGGTGGATACCAGCGGTTCAGCGGTGTGGCCGCTGGCAGACGGCAGCCTTTTACTCAACGATGTTGACTACGATTATAGCGCAGCCTCAACCACAACCTTGACGGCCAGTCCGATGGGCATGGGCATGATGACCATGTCGGCGGAATCGCTGCCGGCGCTGCCTGGGGATAGCAGCACAAATACCTATACCCCGAATAATTTGAGTGGCAGCGCAGCGGTGGGCGGAACCAATCTTTGGATAGCGCAAACGGCGGTGACAAATGGCTACTTGGCGGCCATTGGCACCAATACGGTGGCGGATGTGGCGTACACCATATTGTCGGTGACAAATTTACTTCAAGTGACCAACGGCTGGCAAAACGAAGGCATGATTACTGGCTCGGAACTGACAAACTGGACCCCATTTAGCGTGGCCCAAAGCAACCGGGCAAATCTATTCGTCCGGTTGCGTTCAGAGCAAAGCAGTGATGGCAGCGGTTTACCTGACTGGTGGGAACTACTTTACTTCGGAACAAACAATGTTGACCCCTATGGCAATCCCAAAGGTGATGGTTACAACAATTATTACAAGTTCGAGTACGGGATGAATCCGAACCAGTTTTACACTCCCGTCGCGCCCCAAAACTTTACACTAAGTTATAATAAAGATACTGGGGCAGTGACATTGAATTGGTTGCCATCGCAGGGGACAATTACTGGTTATAGCCTGCAAAAAACTGATTATCAGACTGGGCAAAGCTCCACCATTAGTCTGTCCGCTACCGCAGTCAGTTATGCTGATAGTGTAGCGGGCGAGCAACCCCAGTATGGCGGTCCTGTTTTATATCTGAATTACGATATTCAAGCAGAATATGGCGCGTACGGAAATTCCGCTTCTGCTTCAGTTGACCTTCAATCATCCAGCCCCCTGAGTGTCAACATTGCTAGCGGGCCAAGCGGCAGTTTAAATATCATTGCTCAAAACTTGCCGGGTGATTTACAGGCATTGCGGATTTATCGCAACTCCCAACAAGAGACTTTTTATGGTATATGGTTTTGGCCCTATGGTTTTGGCAGTGATTACCCGGCGGACTTTTCCGATGACTATTTTTCAATTCCAGCAGCAGCCATAACTAACGGAATTACAACTATCCCGGCCTCTCAAGTTAAAGCCTTTGGAAAATATGGCTTTTGGGTGCAAGCCGTGCGCTCAAATGGCGTTAGCAGTGCTTGGGCTGATTTATCAGGGGGTTTTATTGATAATACTTTTGTAGATGCTCGTCGCCAAATGAAAGACGATATACGTTTTCTTTTGTGCGTCGCCTCCGAAGGCGGGCCAATCGAAATAAACCAAAACATTTACGCAACTAACTATGTTTGTTCAAGCTTTCAGCTTCCCAATACACTTTTAAATCCCCTTGCGCCCATTGATGACAACTACGCTTTTCGCAACCTTGTTTTTGATGGCAATAATCTTGCAATAACGGGCACCAACGATGCGCTTGTCCCCATTTTTTCTTCCCCCGGAATGCCCAATGGAGTTTATTCCGGGTTTGGCCTTTTCTTTATCAATCCAACCTATGTCCCCGATTATGCCAGCCTCGTTTCAACAAATATCCCGGTTGCGCCTACATCGCTGTTAAATGCCAACCAAACAAAATGGCTATATAGTGGACAATACCTGATTGACCCGTGGGATCCAGTTTGGCCTCCACCATATTTGACGGTTAACGCCGGGACAAATGCCTTTGGATTACGCTATTTGTCCGATGAAATTGTCATCGTGACCAATAACACTCAATTTAACTTTTTAACCGGTCACCCAGGAGACCATATCCCGGTCATAACCACAGTCGAATACCCGCAAACAGAGGAACCACAATTGCAATTTGCCAGCTATTATTTTGCGCGCATCGGAATTGACCCGTTTCCTGAGCAGAACACTAGCACTCCATACTATACTCCGCAGTCGCTCTTTGCGGTTACAAACACCACCCCAATAATGTTTGCCGGGGTTGGCCAATCAATGCCTCGGATTGCAGGCTATGCCAAATATTCTATAGCCAATGACTATACCAATATGTTTGCGTACCTCGGCCAATATTTTGAGAAAGCTTACCAGGTGAATACCAATGGCGTTGTGACAGCTAATACCACTGGCGTGCTTTCACCGTATGGAGATTTTTATGCGACCACCCCTGGCCCG
>Ga0265327_10001533_pt1 | contig 28513 bp, 28 predicted proteins | sample 41621metaG_FD_202089 | JGI IMG/M metagenome (GOLD analysis project Ga0265327, IMG submission 202089) | Rhizosphere microbial communities from Carex aquatilis grown in University of Washington, Seatle, WA, United States - 4-16-21 metaG | ecosystem: Host-associated > Plants > Roots > Rhizosphere...
GCTTCTCGAGGTACGGCCACAGGCCGGCCTTCTCGTAGTAGTCGGTGACGACCTGCGAGCCGGGGGCCATGTTGGTCTTGACCCAGGGCTTGGTGGTCAGGCCCTTCTCGACGGCGTTGCGCGCGAGGAGCGCGGCGCCGAGCATGACCGACGGGTTCGAGGTGTTGGTGCACGACGTGATGCCGGCGACCGCGACGGCGCCGTGGTCGAGGATGAACTCGCCGCGCTCGCCCTTCACCCGAACCGGCTTGCTCGGTCGGCCCTCGGAGCCATTGGCGGCCGACTGCACGTTCACCGCGCCATCGTCCGCGAAGGACAGGGCGGCCGGATCCGAGGCGGGGAAGGACTCCTCGACGGCCTCGTCCAACTGTGTGTGCGTGGCGGGGTGATTCTCCTCCACGTAGTTGTGGATGTCCTTGCGGAACGCCGTCTTCGACTCGCTGAGCAGGATGCGGTCCTGCGGGCGCTTGGGGCCGGCGATCGACGGCACGACGGTGCCGAGGTCCAGCTCGAGGTACTCCGAGTAGGCCGGTTCGCGATCCGCGTCGTGCCACATGCCCTGCTCCTTGGCGTACGCCTCGACCAGCGCGAGCTGCTGGTCGGTGCGGCCGGTGAGGCGCAGATAGTTGATGGTCTCGCCGTCGATCGGGAAGATCGCCGCGGTGGAGCCGAACTCGGGGCTCATGTTGCCCAGGGTGGCGCGGTTGGCCAGCGGCACCTCGGCGACGCCCTTGCCGTAGAACTCGACGAACTTGCCGACCACGCCGTGCTGACGCAGCATGTCGGTCACGGTGAGCACCACGTCGGTCGCGGTGACGCCCGGCTTGATCTCACCGGTGAGCTTGAAGCCGACGACGCGCGGGATGAGCATGGAAACCGGCTGGCCCAGCATGGCCGCCTCGGCTTCGATACCGCCGACGCCCCAGCCCAGGACGCCCAGGCCGTTCTCCATCGTGGTGTGCGAGTCGGTGCCGACGCAGGTATCGGGGTAGGCCTGGCCGTTGCGGGTCATGACGACCGGAGCCAGGTACTCGATGTTGACCTGGTGGACGATGCCCATGCCCGGCGGGACGACCTTGAAGTCGTCGAACGCGCCCTGGCCCCAGCGCAGGAACTGGTAGCGCTCGCCGTTGCGCTGGTACTCCAGGTCGACGTTGCGCTCGAGGGCGTCGGCGGTGCCGAAGACGTCGAGGATGACCGAGTGGTCGATGACCATGTCGGCCGGCGAGAGCGGGTTGACCTTGTTCGGGTCGCCGCCCAGCGTCGTGACGGCTTCACGCATGGTGGCCAGGTCGACGATGCAGGGGACGCCGGTGAAGTCCTGCATGATCACGCGGGCAGGGGTGAACTGGATCTCGACGCTCGGCTCGGCCGAGGGGTCCCAATTCGCGAGGGCGTTGATGTGGTCAGCGGTGATGTTGGCGCCGTCTTCGGTGCGCAGGAGGTTCTCTGCCAGAACCTTCAGTGCGTAGGGGAGTTTCTCGGTCCCGGGGACCGCGTTCAGGCGGAAGATCTCGTAGGAGTCGTCGCCCACCGTCAAGGTGCCACGGGCGCCGAAGGAATCAACTGACATACCAGCTCCACTTTCGTGTGCGCGCCGAACCGGGGCTGATTTCGACGCTGTCGGACCATCGGCTGGGCTGAGTCGATGGCATGTGGTGGCGCCCAACAGCCGTGGGCGCATACCTTCAGCCTAGCAGTACGGGCGTACTGCTAGGGCCGGGCGGGGGCGTCGGGCGTGCCGTCTTCGATTGTGTCGTACTGTTCTGACTGGTGTTGCCGCATCGGCACTACTGGGAATCCGCCGAACAGTGAACGAGGATTGCGCACATGACTGGTCTGCTCACGGTCGTGCCCGACGAGGCCGACGTCCCGGCGATGGTCGCAGGTGTCAAGCAGGACGGCGTCTACGTCCCGTCCGGATCCGAGCAGCTGATCCCCGGGCTGGAGAAAGTCGTCCATGAGTCCGCCGCATCTGGACACAAGCTCAATTTCGTCGTTTATGACGGCCCGACCGAGATGGTCACGAATTACCGCGACATCGCGGCGAAGGTGCAGCAGCAGACCGGCGGCACCGTGATCGTTCTGGGTAATCCGTCCGACGCGTCCGGCGCAATCAGCGATCACTACAGTCGCGTCACGCTCGAGCAGGCGGAAGACAAGACCGACAAACAGCCGACCGTCGCCGCGCAGCAGATGTATGAGCGGCTGAATAAGCAGCAGGTGCCGTGGACTGCGGTGACCGCCGGTCTGGTGGCGGTCGTGGTGGTCGGCGCTGTGATCGCGCGCTGGTGGCAGCTGCGCAGCCGGAACCGGCGCGCCGGTTCTGCCGCGGCCTGATCGGGTCGAAATCTGCGGCCGTATCCGGCCGTCAATACGCGTTGATGTGACGCGAATCCACCCCTTCGGAAAAACACACCGCTGTAATTAACGCAATTCGCGATTTTTATTTCTGATGTGTTTTTCCCGCATACGCACATTTTCGCCCGAATTACTCCTCTGTAATTTGTTGCTGATGTTTCGTTGGTGTCCGATGTGGCGTACGGTTCAGATGTCGCCAATGCGTCTGTAGGTGTCAATGGGGAAGTTGAACACCTCCGTGATGATTGGCGATTGCCAAATTTGAGGCGATCTGCGAGGAGTCACACGTTGAGGCGAACCGCTGGCTGGTTGCGTGCCGCCATTGCATCCGTATCCGTCATCGGTGTCGTTGCCGGGGCCGGTGCGGCCATGGGCGACCCCGTCGACCAATCGCCGTCCGGCCAGATCGCATCCCTGGTGAACAAGATCGCCGACGCGAATCAACAACTGTCCGATCTCGACGCGCAACTGGCAGGTAAGCGCGAAGCCGTGAACCGTGCGCTGGTCGATCTGCAGAACGCCCGCGCGAGCCAGCGATTGGCTGCCGCCGCGGTGGTCGGCGCAAAGCACTCGCTAGATCAATCGACCAACGCCATCACGCAGGCGCAGGACCAGTTCAACTCGTTCGTCCGCAACATCTACCGCAACGGCGGCGACGGATCGGCGGTCTCGTTGCTCTCGGGTGCGTCCGATCCCGGCGCCGCCCTGGACCGCGCATCCGCGATCGATCGGTTGAGCAAGCAGCAGCAGGGTGTCATCGACCGGCTCAAGCAGGCACGTAACGCCAACGCGAACAAGGTCGCTGCGACCGCGGCCTCGCAGCAGCAGGCGCAGTGGGCGACCAACAACGCCGTGTCCCTGCTAGGTACTGCCCGTGACGCGATCAACTCCGCGAGCACCGCGGTCACCCAGGCGCAGAAGAATCGTCAGACACTGATCGATGCCCGCGATCAGGCGCAGGTGGCCCTGGACAAGTTGCGCGCCCCCGGCCAGGTCGCCGGATCGACCCCGGCTGCGGCCGCCGCTCCAGGCGCAACTGCGCCCGCCGGCATCCCTGGCGCAACTCCGGCCGCCGGCATCCCGGGGGCCACCCCGGTAGACGCCAACTCGGACTTCCAGGCCGCCAGCGACGCGGCGATGCAGGTCGCCGGGCAGGCGGCGCTACGCCTCGCCACCAACGCGGGTCAGAAGCTGCTTGCGGCCATGGTCGGGTCGTTGCAGAACGGCCACCTGGACCTGAGCAACCCGTTGGGGTCGTTGGGGTCGTCGACCGGCTCGCTCGACGGCCTGGACGGGTCCGGCAGCGACGGCACCGACTCCGGAACGTCGACCGACGGCACCGGCACCAGCACCGGCACCGATAATCCGACCGTCACGGGATCGGCGGGCGTCGAGATCGTCGTCAACCGTGCCGAGTCGCAGCTCGGCGTCCGGTACTCCTGGGGCGGCGGCGACGCGAACGGCCCGACGCTGGGCATCCGCGACGGCGGCGTGGCCGACAGCTATGGCGACTACGAGCATCCGGGCTTCGACTGCTCCGGACTGATGATCTACGCCTTCGCCGGCGTCGGGATCTCGTTGCCGCACTACACCGGCTACCAGTACCAGGCGGGCCCGCACTACCCGCTGTCGGAGATGCAGCGCGGCGACATGATTTTCTACGGCGCGAACGCCAGCGAGCATGTCGCGCTTTATATCGGCAACAACCAGATGATCGAGGCTCCGCAGTCCGGCGACGTCGTCAAGATCTCGCCACTGCGTACCAGCGGCGCAATGCCCTACGTCGTACGCATGCTCTGACGGGCCGCGCCCCGACAGGGATGGCCGAATCGGGGCGGCCAGACTCCGGTCGGTCGATGGGGAACACCCATCGACCGACCGGTCCTGTTGGGGGGCGACTCTCGGTTGTTCAATCGACAGGCCGCGGCGTGCCCTGGTCCGCGTCAGCGACGCGCGGCTAGGCTCGGTGGGCGACAGACCGACACAGGAGGATGCGGGTGACCTCAGCTGAGGAAATGACTCGGGACGACAAGCTCATCGACGCTGACGTCAAGCTGCTCGAGCAGGCGATGTACGAAGTGAAGCGCGTCATCGTCGGTCAGGACCAGTTGATCGAGCGAATCCTGGTCGGGTTGCTGGCCCGGGGACACATCTTGCTCGAGGGCGTGCCGGGCGTCGCCAAGACGCTGGCGGTCGAGACCTTCGCGAAGGTGGTCGGCGGATCGTTCTCGCGCGTGCAGTTCACCCCGGACCTGGTGCCCACCGACCTGGTCGGCACGCGGATCTACCGCCAGGGCCGTGAGGAGTTCGACACCGAGCTCGGTCCGGTCGTCGCGAACTTCGTGCTGGCCGATGAGATCAACCGCGCCCCTGCCAAGGTGCAGTCGGCGCTGCTGGAGGTCATGGCCGAGCGGCATGTCTCGATCGGCGGCACGACCTATCCGATGCCAGACCCCTTCCTGGTGATGGCGACGCAGAACCCGATCGAGAACGAGGGTGTCTATCCGCTGCCGGAAGCGCAGCGAGATCGTTTCCTGTTCAAGGTCCTCGTCGACTACCCGTCGGTCGAGGAGGAGCGCGAGATCGTGTACCGCATGGGCAACACCCCGCCCACGGCGTCGCAGGTGCTGGGCCCCGAGTCGATGCTGGCGCTGCAGCGCAAGGCGGCGAACGTGTTCGTGCATCACGCCCTGATCGACTACGTCGTCCGGGTCATCACCACCACGCGTCGCCCGGCCGAGGCCGGCCTGGACGATGTGGCCGGCTGGCTGTCATACGGTGCGTCACCGCGCGCCACCCTCGGCATCGTCGCCGCCGCGCGGGCGCTGGCGCTGGTGCGGGGACGCGACTATGTGATCCCGCAGGATGTCGTCGAGGTGATGCCGGATGTGCTGCGGCATCGCCTGGTGCTGTCGTATGACGCGCTGGCCGATGAGATCGACGCCGATCAGATCATCACGCGGGTGCTGCAGACCGTCGGCCTGCCACAGGTGAGTGCGCAGCAGGTGCCGCCGCAGCAGCCGGTCCGGGCGCCGCAGATGCCGCCCCAGCAGCCGCAGGCCCCGCAACAGCAGGCGCCGCAACCGCCGCAGGCGCAGCAGCAACCGCCGCAACCGCAGGCGCGATGACTGCTGCGCTGCCCTCGTTCCGCGATGGGACGTTGGAGGACCCGAAGCTCACCGCGGCGCTCAAGACCCTGGAACTGACTGTCCGGCGACGGCTGGACGGTGTGCTGCAGGGCGATCATCTCGGGCTGATCCCGGGCCCGGGTACCGAGCCTGGCGAAGCCCGTGAATATCAGCCCGGCGACGATGTACGCCGCATGGACTGGTCCGTCACGGCCCGCACCACCCAGCCGCACGTGCGACAGATGGTCGCCGACCGCGAGCTCGAGACCTGGCTGGTCGTCGACGTGTCCGCCAGCCTGGACTTCGGGACGACCGACTGCACCAAGCGTGACCTCGCGGTTGCTGCTGCGGCGGCCGTCGTCCACCTGACCGTCGGTGGCGGAAACCGGATCGGCGCGGTCCTGGTGACCGGCGATCGGATCGTCCGAGTACCGGCGCGCAGCGGTCGGGCGCACGCCCTGAATCTGCTGAAAACCGTTGCGACGACCCGACGCAGCGCCGACGGTGTGCGCGGCGATCTCCGTCAGGGCATCGAGGCATTGCGCAGGCCCGAACGTCGCCGCGGATTGGCAGTGGTGATCAGCGACTTCCTCGGCACGATCAACTGGGACCGGCCGTTGCGGGCGGTAGCTGCGCACCACGACGTGCTGGGCATCGAGATCCTGGATCCGCGCGATGTCGAGCTGCCCGCCGTTGGCGACGTCGTCCTACGCGACGCCGAAAGCGGTGAGGTGCGGGAGTTCTCGGTCACCGACACGGTGCGCCGCGATTACGCGCGGGCCGCCGCCGAACACCGCAGCCAGGTCGAGCGAACGCTGCGCGGCTGTGACGCGCCGCTGCTGTCGCTGCGCACCGACCACGATTGGCTAGCTGACGTCGTGCGCTTCATCGGTCAGCAGCGTCGCAGGATCGGCGCCGGCGCCGGGGTGCACCGATGACCGATCTGGCACACCCGTGGTGGCTGTTGCTGCTGATCCCGGTCGCCGCGCTGGCGGCCGGTTACGTCTTCATGCAGTACCGGCGCCATCGCCGGGCACTGCTCTTCGGCAATCTCGAACTGCTCGCGAAGGTCGCGCCCAAACAGCAGAATCTGTTGTTGCACATACCGATCGTGTTGATGGTCGCGGGCTTGGTCCTGTTGACCGTCGCATTGGCCGGGCCGCAGGCGAACCGCAAGGTGCCGCGCGACAAGGCCACCGTCGTGCTGGTGATCGACGTCTCGCTGTCGATGCAATCGACCGACGTCTCGCCGTCGCGTCTCGTCGCGGCACAGAAAGCGGCCAAGCAATTCGCGGACGAGCTGCCTTCGGGCATCAATATGGGCCTGATCTCGTTCGCCGGCACCGCCACGACGCTCGTCACGCCCTCGACCGACCGCACCGCGATCAAGAATGCGATCGACAAACTGCAGCTCGCCGAGAAGACGGCGACCGGTGAAGGCATCTATGCCGCCCTCGATCAGATCAACACCTTCAACAACCTGTTGGGCGGTGGCAAGTCGGCGCCGCCGGCCCGGATCGTGGTGGAGTCGGACGGTAAGGAGACGGTGCCGTCGGAGCCGGATGACCCTCGCGGGGCGAATACCGCGGCGCGCAAGGCCAAGGAGGACAAGGTGCCGGTGAGCACCATATCCTTCGGCACCCGCAGTGGCACGGTGCCGATCACCGACCCGCAGAGCGGGGAGCAGCAGATCGTGCCGGTCCCCGTCGATGACCCATCGCTGAAGAAGATCGCCGACATCTCCGGCGGCAGCTTCTTCACGGCATCGTCGCTGGACGAGCTGAAGAAGGTCTACGGCACCTTGCAGCGGCAGATCGGGTACACAACGGAGAAGGGCGACAACTCGCATCCGTGGGTGATCTCGGGCACTCTGCTGGTGCTGATCTCGGCTCTGGGCGCGGTCGCTCTCAACCGTCGCCTGCCCTGATAGGTTTTCCCCCATGGCAGATGGTGAGAAGAAGTCCCGTTCCGTCCTCGTCACCGGTGGTAACCGGGGCATCGGTTTGGCAATCGCGCAGCGACTCGCCGCCGACGGACACAAGGTCGCCGTGACGCATCGTGGCTCCGGCGCCCCCGAGGGACTGTTCGGCGTCCGGTGCGATGTCACCGACACCGAATCGGTGAATGCCGCGTTCAAGACGGTGGCCGAGCATCAGGGCACCGTCGAGGTCGTGGTCGCGAACGCCGGTATCACGGAAGACACCCTGCTCATGCGGATGAGCGTGGAGAGCTTCGAGAACGTCGTCAATTCCAACCTGACCGGCGCATTCCGCGTCACCAAGGCCGCCACCCGCGACATGCTCAAGAACCGTTGGGGCCGTTTCATTTACCTGGGTTCGGTCGTCGGCATGATGGGCACCCCGGGTCAGGCCAACTACGCCGCGTCCAAGGCCGGTGTCATCGGCCTGGCTCGTTCGGTCACCCGCGAACTCGGCTCCCGGAACATCACGGCGAATGTGGTCGCGCCCGGCCTCATCGACACCGACATGACGCGCGCGCTGCCCGAGGAATACACGAAGACCGCTGTGGATCAAGCGATTCCGGCCAAGCGGATGGGCACCGTGGACGATGTTGCCGGCGTCATCTCGTTCCTGGTGACCGACGACTCGGCGTACGTCACCGGCAACGTCATCAATGTCGACGGTGGACTGGGGATGGGCCACTAGGCCTGCGCCCGCTGACCCGACCACCGATATTCCACGGCAACAACTTTCAAATCTGAGGAGACACAGTGAGCGGATTGCTCGAGGGCAAGACCATCCTGATCACCGGCATCATCACCGATGCCTCCATCGCCTTCTCCGCCGCCAAGGTGGCTCAGGAACAGGGCGCGACGGTGATCATCACGGGCATCCCGGACCGGCTGCGGCTGATCGATCGGATCGCCAAGCGGCTGCCGCAGGAAGTGCCCCCGGCGATCCCGCTCGATGTCACGGACGAGGAATATCTGGGCACCTTGGCCGACAAGATCCGTGAGCTGGCGCCGCAGGGCATCGACGGTGTGCTGCACTCGATCGCCTTCGCGCCGCGCACGCTGATGGGACCGGGTGCGCTGCCGTTCCTGGAGGGGCCGGGGCCGGATGTCGCCAAGTCGTTCGAGATCTCCGCGTGGAGCTACGCATCGCTGGCGCGCGCGGTGCTGCCGGCCATGAACGAAGGCGGCTCCATCGTCGGTATGGACTTCGATCCGCGTACGGCTCTGCCGGACTACAACTGGATGGGTGTGTCGAAGGCCGCGCTGGAGTCGGTGAACCGCTACGTCGCCCGCGAGGTCGGCAATGCGAAGCGGATTCGCTCGAACCTGGTGGCTGCGGGGCCGATCAAGACCTTGGCGGCCAAGGCGATTTCGGGGACTGCAACCGACGACGCCAAGAAGCTGAACATGCTCAACGAGTACTGGGACGGCGCGTCGCCGATCGGCTGGAACGTGGACGATCCCGAGGTTGTCGGCAAAAGCGTGTGCGCCCTGCTGTCGGATTGGCTGCCCGGTACGACCGGGTCGATCATCTACGTCGACGGCGGCGCCAGCCACAACACCTGGTTCCCCGAAGAGTTCCTGAACAAGTAGCGGCGGGACGGGCCTGATGCCCCAGTTCGATGCGATCCTCTTCCTGTCCTTCGGCGGCCCGGACGAGCCGGATGACGTGCGGCCGTTCTTGGAGAACGTCACCCGGGGGCGCGGCGTGCCGTCTGAGCGTCTGGACGAGGTAGCGCAGCACTACCTCCATTTCGGTGGGGTGTCGCCGATCAACGGGCTGAATCGGGAGATGATTGACCGGCTGCGTGCCGAGCTGGGCAGCGCCGCAATCGATCTGCCCGTCTATTTCGGCAACCGTAACTGGCATCCGCTGGTCGAGGACGCGGTAGGCACGATGGCGGCGGCCGGGCACCGGGAGATCCTGGTGTTCACCACGTCCGCGTGGGGCGGCTACTCCGGGTGCCGCCAGTACGACGAGGACATTGCGCGGGCGCTGGTTGCCAACCCATGGGCAGAGCTGACGATGCGCAAGCTGCCGCACTACTGGGATCAGCCGTTGTTCCTGCAGGCCTGCGCTGATGCCGTTGTCGCAGCTCGTGATTCGTTACCGGCGGATCAGCGCGAGTCGGCTCGGCTGGTCTTCACCGCGCACTCGATTCCGGAGGCAGCCGACCGCGCTGCGGGACCGCCGTCCGCTGGTGGCGGACTGTACAGCCGTCAGGTCGCCGACGCCTCGGCCCGTGTCGCGCAGCTGTGCGGCTATTCGGAATTCGATCAGGTCTGGCAGTCCCGATCGGGTCCGCCGGAGGTGCCGTGGCTGGGCCCGGACGTGTGTGATCATCTGGATACCATTGCTGCCCAAGGGGTTCCGGCCGTCATCGTATGCCCCATCGGGTTCGTGTCGGATCATCTCGAAGTGGTATGGGACTTGGATAACCAGGCACGTGCGAAGGCTGCCGAACTCGGTATCGCGTTCGCACGCGCCGCGACCGCGGGCCAGGACCCGCGGTTCGTGCGGATGATCGTGGATCTGGTTGCGGCACAACTCGACGGACGCGACGAGACGGCACCCGGTGTGACAGAGAACGGAATGCCGTGTGCGGCTGGGTGCTGTGAACCGGTGCGGCGGCCGGTTAAACGGCGTTAGCATAGACCGATGATCGGGGCGATCACCGAGAGCGCCGGCGGCTGCGAGCTTCGGGTGGCGGCCACCGATGTGCCCGTGGGTATTTCGCCGGTCGATCATCAGGTCGGGATGACGTCGTCGTTGACGAATCTTGCCGCATATCTGGGCGGAGCGTCGTGACGCGGCAGAGCGCGGGATTGCTGCTGTTTCGCCGAACACCGGACTTGCAGGTGCTGATCGGGCACATGGGCGGGCCGTTCTGGGCTCGCAAAGATGCGCGCGGCTGGTCGATTCCCAAGGGGGAGTACAGGACCGAGGAACCGCTGGCGGCGGCCGAGCGGGAGTTCGCGGAGGAGCTCGGCTCGGTGGCGCCGGATGGGACCACGCTTGAACTAGGATCGGCGCGTCAATCTGGCGGCAAAGTCGTCATCGTGTTTGCGCGGGAAGGCGACTTCGATGCCGACCACATCGAGTCGAACACGTTCGCCATGGAATGGCCGCGGGGATCAGGCATCCAGCGGGAGTTTCCGGAAATCGATCGCGCCGGATGGTTCGATGTCGAGACCGCGCGCACGAAACTTGTTGCCGGACAGGTGGTCTTCCTGGATCGGCTGCAGGGGTTCCTCGGTTAAGGCCGCCGGGTGAGGAAGTCGCCGATAATGGTGTTGACGGCCGCCATCCGAGCATCACGGACCACCGCCGCAAGATCCCGTAGGGTGCCGTCGCCATCCGCGTGATGTCCGGCCGTCACGCCGAAATCGGCGGCGGCCTCTGCGGTGAGTTGCAGGATCGCATCGATCCGCGCCGCTTCGTCGAGTACTCGTGTGGCCCGTTCATTGCTACCGGGCGGCGGACGCAAGCGCGCTGCCTGTTGCTGTAGATCGATGAGTCGTGCCCGCGGGTCGTCGATGCCGCCGCCCGTCGAGCCGATCTGCGCCAGCCGTTCGGCGGCTTCGCGAACGGCTTGGCGCAGTTGGTATTCCGCTTCACCTAGCCCCAAAGTTAGGGGCGGTACCGCGAAATCGATGCTGTGCAGCTGGAAGTCGATCTCGACGTGGTTGCGCAGGTGTGGGACGAGTGCGTAGTGCTCGTCATCTCCGGTGTGGATCAGCAGCACTTCGCCCGCCTGCAGTGCGGCGGTCGTTGCCGGTCGCGCCGGGGGCAGGCCGTTCGGTGCGCCCGCGGCGGGCAGCAGCGAGGTGATGGAGACAGCGCGACGCAGCAGCGGCAGGATCGCCGCCAGGTCGTCGTCGACATCGATGCCGAAGCGCTGCGCCACCTGCGCATCGACCGGGACGATGCGGGCCGAACCCCAGCCCGACACGGAGTCGAGCAGATCATCGGGGGAGCAGAACCCAGCGAGCCAGGCCGCGCTCCAGCACCCGAGCGCGGCGGGCGCGCCTCGGTGTTGCGGCGGGTGAACGATGTCGTCGGTGGTCATGAGTTCTCGACGATCCAGGTTACTCGCCGATCGCCGTCACGAAGTCGATGAGTTCCTCCATCGCCCGGATCAGCGGCACCTCGACGTCGCGGAAGCTCGACACCGAGGAGTTCACCTTGCGCCAACCGTCGCGCGGTGTGCCCCAACCCAATTCGTTGCAGATTCCGGTCTTCCAATCGATCCCGCGCGGGATGATGGGCCAGGCCTTGATGCCGACACGATCCGGCTTGACGGCCTCCCAGATGTCGATATAGGGATGACCGCAGACCAGCACGTGCTCGGAGAGTTCCTCGGTGAGCCGGCTTTCCTTGGACCCGGCGACCAGATGGTCGACCAGAATCCCCGCCCGGCGGCGCGGACCGGGCTGGAAGTCGGCGAGTACCTCGTCGAGGTTGTCCAGGCCGTCGAGGCTGCAGACGACGATGCCTTCGATCCGTAGATCGTCGCCCCAGATTCGCTCCACCAACGCGGCGTCGTGCACTCCTTCGACGAAGATACGACTGGCCCGCGCGGTGCGGGCCTTGACGCCCTGTACTGCGACCGAGCCTGACGCCGTGCGCGTCTCCTGTTGCGGCGCGGCGGGTCTCGGTTTCGCCAGGGTGACCGGCCGGCCATCGATGAGGAACGCCGCCGGACGCATCGCGAAGATCCGGGTACGGCCCCGGGCGTCTTCGAGACGCACGAACTGACCGTCGTAGCTCTTCTCGAAACCGACTACAGCGCCGCAGAATTCGCTGGCCGCGTCCTCGACGACCAGCCCCGGCTCGGCATCGACGGTGGGTACCTGGCGGCGCTGCGTACGAGGATGCTTCGAGGCCAGCACATCGTGCCCGTATCGATCGTTCACCGCGCCAGCCTAGGTGTCGGCGCGATGGTGATCGAGGCGCCACGCGGGCTAACCTGCGAGCCATGAGTTCCCCCACGCCACGCTGGTTTACCGACACAAAACCCGGACACAGCGAGTGGTACATCGATCGGTTCCGCACCATGGCCGCCGAAGGCGCTGACCTGGACGGCGAGGCCCGCCTGATCGACGCCATGGTCCCGCGGAGCTCCCGGATCCTGGACGCCGGCTGCGGGCCCGGCCGAATCGGCGGTCGATTGCATCAACTCGGCCACGACGTCGTGGGGGTGGATGTCGACCCCGCACTGATCGAGGCTGCTCAGCTGGACCACCAGGGTCCTCGCTGGCTGGTGGCTGACCTGGCCGAGCTGGACTTGGCGGGTGTCGGGGAGGACGAGCTCTTCGACGCGATTGTGTGCGCCGGCAACGTGCTGGTCTTCGTCGCGGCGGGTACCGAGCCCGCGGTGCTGAGCAATTTTGCGGCTCTCCTCAAACCCGACGGCTTTGCGGTGGTCGGATTTCATGTGGACCGGGGCCTGTCGCCGAACCGGTTGGACGAAATGGCCGCCGATGCCGGTCTGCGCACCGATATCCGGCTCGCCACGTGGGATGTCAAGCCGTGGCATGATGATGCCGACTTCGCGGTCACCGTCCTGCGCCGGGCGGTTTGATCAGGTCAGGAGCAAGTAGCCGGTGCCGGCTGCCGCCGTCGCCCACAGCACGGAAGTGAACGTGCCGATGATGAATTGTTCTGCCGCGTGCGGGGCACGCAGTTCCGGATAACGGGCCAGTCCCTTCATCGCCAAGATGATCGCCAGCCCGGCCGGCCAATGCGCCAGCAATGCGGCGGCTACCGAGGCTCGTTCGAGGAATCCGATGAGGCGCCCGCCGCGAAGTGGACCGGAAACCGCCGGTGTCTCAACGTCATTCGCTTCGGCGGCATCGGGGGTCGTTTCCGTGGTGTCCGACGCCCAGGGACTGAGTCCGCCGAGGAGCAGCACGGCGCGGACGACGATGCCGCCGCCGGCGATCGCAGCCAGCATGGCGGCGGCGATGGTGATGATTCGGGCGGCACCGCCGGGACTGTGCGCCGCATGTGCGAGGAGTGCGCAAACACCCAGTGCCGCAACGAGTATCCCCGCGGCTCCGAGCGTCGCGGCGCGATGATGGACACGGGCCAGCGGGGTCAGCACGAATGGTAATACGGCGGTGATGCAGAGCGCGACGATGGTGACTGCGGTCATCGGGATCCTTCGTTGGCGGTGCCTGTTGTTGTAGCAGCAGCGGCCAGGGTGTGGGCGGCTAGCAGGCGAGCATCGTCCTCGATATCCCATCCGGCGTTGCGCAGTCGCTGTGACATGGCCTGCGGTGTGATGCCGAGGGCAGCCGCGGCGGCCGCCTGCGTGACGCCGGTGCGCATCACGGTGATCGCGTCGCGCCCGCCTGCCGATCGACCGGTCAGCAGGCCGATCGCGAGAGTCAGTGCCGTCTGCGCGTCACGGCACGCCGCGGCGTTCGAGCCATCGACGGCCAACCCGTGGCGCGCGCCCTTGGCCCGGGTCACCGCGTCGCGAGCGAACTCGAATGCCGGTCCGCGACCGGCCCGAGTCTGGCGGGGCAGTGGCTGCTCGGTCTCGCCGACCCCGATGCCGATGCTCCACTGACCGGGAAAGGATTCGGCGATGCCGAAGGCCGCATCGGCGACGGCCGCGGCATCGTCGAATACGCCCTGGACTTCATCGCCCGCGGTGCGTTCGAACGCACGTAGCGGGTGGGTGTTGTCGGCGAGGTGACGCAACAGGTCTTCGACGCGATCGACGTCGCGGCGGCTGCCCCGCTGATCGATGGTCACCACATATGCGGTCATGAGTAAAGGATTACACCTTGATATTGATAAATCAAGGTCAAAGGCTTGATTTCTCCGACTCCAGCTCGGGGACTTGATCCTCGACATTCAGCCGGGCGTCGAGGATCAGCCCGGCGATGCCGAGCAGAAAGAACGAGCTGCTGATTGCGATCTGCCAGATACTCGCCTTACCGGCGAGGGCGTTACCGATGATGACGACCGACGCGGTACCTGGTGCCGTACAAAGGACCGACGCGATCAGATAGGGCGGGAATCGAACCGAGGACACCCCTGCCGCGTAGTTCGCCACCGAAAACGGGCAGATCGGAATCAGTCGCAGAGACCCGATCGCCAGCCAGCCCCGTCGTTGCAGCCGCACCTCGATGGCCTGCAGCAGCCGATGTGCCAGCAATGGTTGTACTCGTTCGCGGCCCAGTCGGCGAGCCAAGAAGAATGCACAGATCAGAGCAACGGTCGTCGCCGTCATCGCCCCGACGAATCCGGTCCCCGCGCCGAACAGCACTCCGGAGGTGACGGTGAACCACGTCCGCGGAATCGGGCCGATCGTGATCACCGCGTATGCGACGAAGAAGGCAACCGTGAATCCCGGTCCCATGGAATCGGCCCACTGCCGCACCCAACCGACCGACGGCAGTGGAACGAAGTAGGCGCCGATCAAGACCGCCACCGCCACTGCCGCGCCGACCGACGCGCGCAACAGCGTCTGACGCTTGAGGCCGGTGCGATCGGCGAGGGCGGTGAGCACGCGATCACCCTACTGCGCGGTAACCTACGCGCCTCCAGAGTGAGCGCTCGGTTGCTGGACGGAGGACCAGCAATCACAGCAGGTCGCGGCCGGTCCGCTGGACGGAACCCGGTGTATGGCCGACCGCCCTCACGACGCTACTGTCGAGAGACCATTACCCACATCACAAGTGAGGCGTATGCATGGCGGACGCACAGTCCCTGGAGCGGGAATACCAGCAGTGGTCGCAATCGGCGGCCGCCGTGCTGGCGAAATCCCGGCGGGTCGAACCCGACCAGTTGCCCGGCACCCCCGAGGAACTGCTCTCGACGACCACACCCGACTCGGTTGTCATCAAGCCGCTCTACACCCGGCGCGACGAACTCCCTGAGCCCGGCCTGCCGGGCGGTGCGCCTTTCGTGCGTGGCGCCGACGCGGCCCGGGATATCCACCTGGGCTGGCGAGTCACCGAACGGTTCGGTGACACGGGAAGCGCATCCGCGACGGATGCCGCGGTCGATACCTCGGTGCTCAACGACCAGATCCTGGACGCGCTGACTTATGGCGCCAGCGGATTGTGGCTCGCGGTTGGCGAGAACGGCATCGCCACCGCGGATCTCCCGCAGGTGCTGCAGGGCGTGCTCACCGATCTGGTGCCGATCACCCTCGACGCCGGAGCTGACGGGATCGAAGCCGCTGCCGCGCTGCGCGAGGTGCTTCCTCCGGAGCCAACCGGCTCGTCGACGATCGCGGGCTACGGATTGGCGCCGTTGACCGCCGAGTTCTCCGGTCGGGCAACGGTCGCTCTGGACGCCGCCATCACCGTGGCGGCTGAAGCGCCCGCGACAGTACGCGCCATTCGCGTCGACGGAACCGATTTCGCGATGGCAGGCGCCACCGATGCGCAGGAGCTGGCGTTGCTGGCCGCCGCCGGAATCGATTACCTGCGACTGCTGGCCGAGAAGGGACTGTCGACGGCAGCAGCCCTGGGACAGTTGTCCTTTGCCGTTTCGGTCGGCGATGACCAGTTCGGCGTCATCGCCAAGCTGCGGGCACTGCGCAAGATCTGGGCCCGCGTCGCCACGGCGAGTGGAGCCGAGGATGCGGGTGCCGCGCACACGCATGCCATCACCGCGCTGTCGATGTATGCACAGCGTGATCCGTGGGTGAACATGTTGCGCAGCACCGTGTCTGCGTTCGGTGCCGGCATCGGTGGGGCCGATCAGATCACCGTGCTGCCCTTCGACGTGACGTTGCCGCCGGCGGCGCGGACCACCAGTGCCGCGTTCGCTCGCCGGATCGCTCGCAACACCCAGCTGCTGCTCCTGGAGGAGTCGAACCTGGGTCGGGTGCTCGATCCGGCCGGCGGTGCGTGGTTCGTCGAGTCGCTGACCGATGAACTGGCCGCGGCAGCCTGGAAATCGTTGCAGGAGATCGAGTCTCGCGGCGGCTACCGGGCGGTGCTGGCCGACGGATGGATCGCCGACCAGATCGCGACGGCATTAGCCGATCGCGACGAGCTGGTCGCTCGCCGCAAGGCCGCCATCACCGGCGTCAACGAGTTTCCCAACCTCGCCGAGGAACCCCTCCCGGCAAGCGATTTCGTGCCCGCGACCGCGACCGCCGGTCTGGCGCGCATCGCGCAGCCGTTCGAGTCGTTGCGTGATCGTGCCGATTCGATCACTGCGAGTTCGGGCAGTCGCCCGACCATCACGATGTTGCCGCTGGGCCCGGTCTCCGAGCACAACGGTCGCACCACGTTCATCGCGAACCTGCTGGCCGCCGGCGGTATCGCCGCCGACAACCCCGGGCCGGTGACCGCCGACGGCACCGCGGCGCACGTGAGCGCGGGGTCCATCGTGGTCATCTGCGGTACCAACAGCCGATACGCGGACGAGGGTCCCGCGTTGCTCGCGGCGGCCCGCGCCGCCGGTGCATCACAGGTACTGCTCGCCGGTCCGAACAAGGCCTGGCCGGACGGCGCGGAGAAGCCTGACGGATTCCTGGCTGTCGGCATCGACGCGGTGACCACCCTGACCGGACTACTGGATCGATTGGAGGGCGTTCGATGACCACCACCACTGGGATCCCCAACTTCGCCGACGTTCCGCTGGAGGGCGACGACAATGCCGCCGTCCCGGCGGACGCATCGGGCGAATTCATCAGTGCCGCTGCCAAGTCGGGCGGCTACACCCCGGAGCAGCTGATCTGGTCGACACCGGAACAGATCGACGTCAAGCCGATCTACACCCGCGCCGACCGCGACGCCATCGCCGCCGGGAGCGAAGCGAGCGGTTCGGATGCAGCCGGATATCCCTTGGATTCGATTCCGGGCGCGGTGCCGTTCCTGCGGGGGCCGTACCCGACGATGTACGTGAACCAGCCGTGGACGATTCGTCAGTACGCCGGATTCTCGACAGCGGCCGAGTCCAACGCCTTCTATCGCCGCAATCTCGCGGCGGGCCAGAAGGGTCTGTCGGTCGCGTTCGACCTGGCCACGCACCGTGGTTATGACTCCGATCATCCGCGCGTCACCGGCGACGTCGGAATGGCCGGTGTGGCCATCGATTCCATCCTTGACATGCGTCAGCTCTTCGACGGCATCGACCTGGGCACTGTGTCGGTGTCGATGACGATGAACGGCGCCGTGCTGCCGATCCTGGCGCTGTATGTCGTTGCGGCCGAGGAGCAGGGGGTGCCGCCGGAGAAGCTGGCCGGCACCATTCAGAATGACATCCTCAAAGAGTTCATGGTGCGCAACACCTACATCTATCCGCCGACGCCGTCGATGCGCATCATCTCGAACATCTTCGAGTACACCAGCGCCAAGATGCCGAAGTTCAACTCGATCTCGATCTCCGGCTATCACATCCAAGAGGCCGGTGCCACAGCCGATCTCGAGTTGGCCTACACGCTCGCCGACGGTGTGGAGTACATCAAGGCGGGTATTGAGGCCGGGCTGGATGTGGACAAGTTCGCACCGCGACTGTCGTTCTTCTGGGGCATCGGTATGAACTTCTTCATGGAGGTCGCCAAGCTGCGTGCGGCGCGCCTGCTGTGGAGCGAGCTGGTGGCCGACTTCGAGCCGAAGAACTCGAAATCGCTGTCGCTGCGGACGCATTCGCAGACGTCGGGCTGGTCGTTGACCGCGCAGGATCCGTTCAACAACGTGGCGCGCACCTGTATCGAGGCGATGGCCGCGACGCAGGGTCACACGCAGTCGCTGCATACCAACGCGCTCGACGAGGCGATCGCTCTGCCGACCGACTTCTCGGCCCGTATCGCCCGCAACACCCAACTCCTGCTGCAGCAGGAGTCGGGCACCACGCAGTCGATCGACCCGTGGGCCGGATCGAACTACGTCGAGTGGCTGACCCACCAGTTGGCCAACAAGGCTCGGGCGCACATCAAGGAAGTCACCGAGGCCGGCGGTATGGCGCAGGCGATCGGCGAGGGTATTCCGAAGCTGCGCATCGAGGAGGCCGCCGCGCGGACCCAGGCGCGGATCGACTCCGGCCAGCAGCCGGTGATCGGCGTCAACAAGTACCAGGTCGTCGAGGATCACGAGATCGAGGTCCTCAAGGTCGAGAACTCCAAGGTGCGTCAGGAACAGCTCGACAAGCTGAAAAAGCTTCGCGCGGAGCGGGATTCACAGGCCGTCGAGGCCGCGTTGAACCGGCTCACCGAGGCGTGCGCGAGCACCGAGCGCAGTGGCGACTGGGAGTCGACCAACCTGATGGCGCTGGCCATCGATGCGGCGCGGCATCAAGCGACCGTCGGCGAGATCTCCGATGCGATGGAGAAGGTGTTCGGCCGGCACCAGGCCGAGATCCGCACGATCAGCGGTGTGTACCGACATGAGGCGGGCAGCGTGTCCAACATTTCCTCGGCCGCCGACCTGGTGGCGAAATTCGCTGAGGCCGAAGGCCGCCGACCGCGCGTGCTGATCGCCAAGATGGGACAGGACGGCCACGACCGCGGGCAGAAGGTGATCGCCACCGCCTTCGCCGACCTCGGATTCGACGTCGACGTGGGCCCGCTGTTCTCCACGCCCGAGGAGGTCGCCCAGCAGGCGTCCGACAACGACGTGCATGTGGTTGGTGTCTCCTCCTTGGCTGCCGGGCACCTGACGCTGGTTCCGGCGCTCAAGGCCGCCCTCGCCGAGGTGGGCCGTGACGACATCATGATCGTGGTCGGCGGCGTCATTCCGCCCGGCGACTTCCAGGATCTGTACGACGCGGGCGCCGCGGCGATCTTCCCGCCGGGCACCGTGATCGCCGATTCGGCCGTCGAGCTGATCAACAAGCTGGCCGACCAGCTCGAACTGCAGCTGGATGCCTAGGCGGCTAGGTGGTTAGGCCGAAACTGGATCTGGCGGAGCTGGCCGAGGCTGTCCGCGCCGATCGTCGGCCGATGCTGGCCCGCGCGATCACGCTGCTCGAGTCGACGCGCGCCGAACACCGGGCACTCGCGCAGCAGCTGTTGCTGGAGCTGACGCCGGACGCCGGAAAGTCGTTCCGCGTCGGCATCACCGGCGTGCCCGGGGTGGGGAAGTCGACCACCATCGAGACGCTCGGCATGCACTTGATCGAGCTCGGTCACAAGGTGGCGGTGCTGGCGGTCGATCCATCGTCGACGCGGACGGGCGGATCGATTCTCGGCGACAAGACCCGGATGGGGCAGCTGTCGGTGAACCCGAACGCGTACATCCGGCCATCGCCGACGTCGGGCACGCTCGGCGGTGTCGCCAAAGCCACGCGCGAGACGATGGTGCTGCTCGAGGCCGCTGGTTTCGACGTGGTGCTCGTCGAAACGGTCGGCGTCGGGCAGTCGGAGGTAACGGTGGCCGGCATGACCGACACCTTCTGCTTCCTGACGCTTGCCCGCACCGGAGATTCGTTGCAGGGCATCAAGAAGGGCGTCCTGGAGCTGGCGGATGTCGTCGTCGTCAACAAGGCAGACGGCGAGTACGCGGGGCTGGCCCGGTCGGCCGCGCGCGAGTTGAACGGTGCTCTGCGGTTGCTGTATCCCAAGGAATCCCTGTGGCGCCCACCGGTATTGACGATGAGCGCGATCGAGAACACCGGTGTTGCCGAGTTCTGGGACACCGTCCGTCAGCACCAGAAGGTGCTGACCGACGCCGGCGAGTTCGATAAGCGTCGCCGCGATCAACAGGTCCAGTGGACCCGGGCAATGGTGGAGGAGACGATTCTGCACCGGCTCGACTCCGACCCACAGGTGCGCACGCTGCGTGAGGACGTCGAGCAGCAGGTCCGGGACGGATCGATGACCCCCGCGTTGGCGGCCGAAAAGATTGTCGCCGCCATGGATCTGAGTGTGGCCGGCCGCACAGACTGACGATCTGCGCAGACGCTAGCCGTGACCACAGTGATTCTCGGTGGATGGGCTTGCGTCCATCATGCGCAGCATGCCAATGCCGTTGGTACGAACGAACCGGACGACTAACACCAGCGACAGAAGTGCTGCAACGATGTTGAGCCAGGTGGTGTAGTTCCAGCTGATGGGTGCCGTTCCGGTGAAGGCGTGACCGGCGGAGGGAATCAGATGCAGCACCCGAAACAGCAGTTCGACGAAATATCCCGCCACCGCAACCCGACAACGATGTCACGGAGTACGGCAGCCCACTCCATCACATAGATGTGGCTGACACTGGTGAATCCATTGCGGCTGGACAGCCGTGAGGCGACCGACCCGGAACCGCCGATGGACATGTCCATCGCGGCATGCCCTTCCATCGACCCGGCCAGGCCCTTGTCGGCCTGGGCCCGAGCATCGCGGATCATCTTGCTGCGCAGAATGATGCGAAAGGAAACCGCAACGAGAACGATGATCAGCGGGCCTCCCACGAACTCGGCGAGAGTGAACTGCCACCCCATCAGCAATGCCAGGATGATCCCGAGTTCGACGACGAGATTTGTCGATGCGATTTCGAAGACCATGGCCGCCGTGAAGCTCGCACCTTGCGAAAGAGTGAGCGGGCCAATGCGACAGCCGCATACGAACACGACGACGACGCGATGCCGAATCCGGTCGCCCGCATCAACGCCGCGGGTCCGTCATCACCGAGCGCCCTGGAGATGGCATCCCGGCGTACCACCGCCTGCACGACCGATGCGAGGAGAAAACCCAGCACCAGCGACCATGCGATCTGCCAGGCCATCAGCCCCGACATGCGAAGCGCGTCAATGACGGTGTGCATCGCCGGCCTCCTTTCCAGCACGTCGACCCCGCTATCACCGTAGGCTCGATCGGCATGGGCACCGATGCACAACGACAACTCGCCGCTGAATTCCTGGCGTTGCACAAGCCAGGCGATCCGCTTCTGATGCCGAACCCGTGGGACGCAGGCTCGGCCAAGCTGCTCGCGTCGCTGGGATTCGCGGCACTTGCGACGACCAGCAGTGGCTCGGCCTTCACCCGTGGCCGTCTGGACGGCGAGCTGACCCCGCACGATGTGTTCGATCAGGCGGCAGCCATCGTTTCGGCCGTGGACCTGCCGGTATCGGCCGATCTGGAGAACTGCTTCGCGACGGCGGGTGATGTCGGCGGTGTCGCCGAGACTGTGCACCGAGCCGTCACGACAGGCCTGGCCGGCTTCTCGATCGAGGATTACGGCGACGGTGCCATCTACTCGACGGACCAGGCGGCCGAACGTGTGGCCGCGGCCGTCGCAGTGGCACATGATGCGGGGCTGGTCGTGACGGCTCGTGCCGAGAACCACATTCGCGGCCGGGACGATCTCGATGACACCATCGCTCGGTTGCAGCGGTATCAGGAGGCCGGTGCCGACGTGCTGTACGCGCCCGGACTGGTAACCGCCGAGCAGATTTCACGAGTCATCGCGTCCGTGGACCGGCCGGTGAATGTGCTCGCGCGGCCGGGGATGCCGCCGGTGCCGGAACTGGCATCGTTGGGAGTCGCCCGAGTTTCGGTCGGGGGAGCCTTCGCTTTCGCCGCGGTGGACGCACTCGCCAACGCGGCTCGGGAGCTGCGCGACAACGGCACCTTCGGTTTCGGTGAATCCGCGGCAGCGGGATCGGCTGCTGTGCGAACGGCTTTCACGAAGGATTAATGGTCCGCGCAGATCATGCTGAGTCGGATCGCTGCTGGGGAGTACACGGCCGCGGTGGTTTCATGGCGACTATTCGGCTGCCGGAGCGCGCGTGACCACCTGCTCGAACAGGTAGTAGCCCGCCAGTAGGAACTGGATCAGCAGTGCGGCGATCGGGCTGGCGAACGCGATGCCGATCGTCGCTGCGTACACGAACGTGCCGATGGAGAACCGCCAGATCGAGCTGCGCTGCGCCTCGGGCGTCATCGGAACGCCCAGCAGCCCGGACCGTACGGCGTGAAACCACAAGCCGCTGAACGCGATCGCGGCCAGCGTCAGATTGGCGCTGTACACCGCCTCGGCGGTGGCGGCATCTGCTCCACCGCCACTGAGATGTCGCGAGACGAGCATCGTCGGAAACGGAATCAACGAAGTCCACAGCAGCAGAATCAGATTCAGTAACAGCAGCCGGCGATCGGCCCGCACGATGTTGGCGAACATCGAATGGTGATTCATCCACATGATCCCGATGATGAAGAAACTCACCAGGTACGCCGCGAACTGCGGCCACTCATGCACCAGGCCGTGCCACAACCCGCCGCTGTCGTCGGCCGGTTCTTTGAGTTCCAGGACGAGCAGAGTGATCGCGATCGCGAACACGCCGTCACTGAACGCCTCGAGTCGCCCGGTGCCCTCCGTCTGCGCACTGCTCACCGCTATGACCTTGCCATAGTCGCGGCTTGATCGCGGGTCAGTGGATGGTCCGAGCCAGTGCGGCCACGCGGTCGATCATGTCGTCGAAGAATGCGTCGACGTCGGTGCTCGTGGCGATGAGCGCGTTGGGTTCCAGACCCCAGTGACCGTGGTCGTCGCTGATGGTGGTGCCACGCGTGAGCGTGCCTGCGGTCTCGACATCGACGCGCGCGGAACGCATCTGTGTCAGAGCGGGATTCACGGCGACCGCAGCCGCGAACGGATCGTGCATATGCGCAATGTAACCCTCGTCGTGATCCTCGTGGAACTCGAAGTAGAACCGCACCGCGTCGACCAGTCTGCGGATCAGGGCATTGCTGGCGACAGACCGCTGCCCCCGCTCATCTTCCGGTGACGGCTGCTCGACGGGAGAGCTTTCGGCCGCCGCCGCCAGGCGGCCCAGATGGTCGGGGGTCATCACGATCTGTTCGGTGAGATCGAGCGGGCAGACGATCGGTGTGGGCGCGCCGTCCCGGCCGAAGGCGGCGAAGACCTCCTGTGCGGCTTCCGGATCCACCGCGATGTTCCATTCACTGGTGGGCGTGGTGTTGCCGGGATGATGGAAGGCGCCGCCCATGATCACCAGGCGCCGCAAGCGTACCGGCAGGGCCGGGTCCGCACGGATCGCCAATGCCAGGTTGGTCAGGGGACCGGTCACCAGGCCGACCAGCTCGCCCGGCCGCTGCGCAGTCAGTTCGATCCACGCATCGGCGGCGGAGCGGCGCGACTGTGTCGTTGTCGGCGTGGGCAGTTCGGCGTAGCCGATGCCGAGAGGCCCATGTGTCTCCTCGGTCGTCATCAGCGCGCAGGCAACCGGTGCGGCGGCCCCGAGGCAGACCTCGACATCGGTCCGGTCGAGCAGGGTGAGCCAGCCGAGATTGTTGGCGCACACCACGTCCGCCGGCACATTGCCCGCGGTCGAGAGCACCGCGGCGAGCTCGACCTCGCGATGGGCCAGCAGATAGAGCAGCGCGAGCGAGTCGTCGATGCCGGTGTCGCAGTCGAAGATCACCGAGGTCGTCATCGTGTCCCCTCGAGGAGGTCGCGAGTGATCTCCATGTGGCCCGTGTGCTGGGCGATGTCCTGCAGGATGTGTAGCAACGCCCACTGCGGCGTCGCCGTCGCGAGGACCTCGACCCGGGTGGTGCCACCCTTGACGCCATCGGCGACATCCCGGTCCCGGATGCCGTCGGTGACGGCGATGTCGACCCATGCCGGGAGCCGTTCGCGGAGCGCTTCCAGTCGGTCGACGATCTCCGCAACCGTCCCCGTGGCGGTGAACTCGCCGGCCCGGTCTCGCGGAATACGTTGTCCGGCAATGAAGGATCCGGCCCAGTAGTCGACGACGCCGATACAGTGATTCGCGATCGCATAGCAGCTGTTGGCGCCGGGCAGATCGGGCCGCTGATTGGCGAGGTCGTCGCCGAGCACGGTGAGGATCTCGGCCATCCTTGTGAAGCATTCGGTCGATTTGGCCAGAAATGCTTGTGCGAGCGGATCATCGGATGCCGTAGCGGCATCGGGAGTGCGACCGGCGAGTGCGAGTAGGCGGGCGGCCGGCGATGCGCCCGGGGACTCGACTGCCGGGTCGATCATCCCCGCCTGCCTGAGTTCGGCAATGGTGGAAGGGATTTCGTCCAGCAGGAATTCGACGACGGCCGGAGACGGGTTCCAGCGCTGCATGGTCGCGACGCAGAGGTCGTGACCATGCAGTGTCAACTCCATGACGCGCATGGCAACCAGGTTGGTACCGGATCGTTTTCCGACGCGATGATCGACAAGGGCTTCCAGGTCTACCGTTTCGGCAACCTCGCGGAATGCCTTCTCGTGCCGCCGGAATTCCGCAAGCGGCTCGGCCGCCAGGTAGTCGTTGTTCCGGGTCGCGGCGGTCTGCTCGGCCGATGCGCCTTGGAGCAGCATCGTGTATCGCACACCGCCGCCGGTGACGTGGTTGATCAGATCGGCGATCGACCAATCCCCGCATCCACTGGGCCGCGAATGGATCGTCGAATCGACATGACTCAATGCGTCGATCCACAGTGCCTCGGCCTGGTTCAGGGCCGTGGTGGTCCGGTCCGGTAGCGCCATCGAAGTCTCCTCTGTTGCCGGCGACCTATCTCACCACGGATACTGCTGGAAGTCCTTCAAGAAACAGCCGTACAGGTCGATCCCGTTCTCGCCCTGCACGATCGGATCGTAGACACGGGCGGCGCCGTCGACCAGATCGAGCGGCGCCCGGAAGCCGTCCGCTGCCAGGCGCACCTTGCTGGTGTGCGGTCGCTCGTCGGTGATCCAGCCGGTATCGACGGCGGTCATCAGGATGCCTTCTTCGAACATCTCACTGGCGCTGGTGCGGGTCAGCATGTTGAGCGCGGCCTTGGCCATGTTCGTATGCGGATGGCCTGCGCCCTTGTAGCCGCGCGAGAAGACTCCTTCCATCGCAGACACATTCACGACGTATTTGCGCCGGGCGGCCGATGCGCGCAGCGCCGGCCGCAACCGCGAGACCAGGATGAAGGGGGCGACGCTGTTACAGAGCTGCACCTCGAGCAACTCGAGCGGATCGACCTGATCGACGGTCTGCACCCAGCTGTTGGTGTCCACCAGATCGGGTAGCAGGCCGCCGGCATCGATGACACCATCGGAAATCCGTTGCGGAGTAGCCGAACCCGCGGTCATCGCCAGTTGCACCAAGGACTGCGCAGCCGCCTCGCTGCTGTCGCCGCCGGCCAGTGCATAGGGATGCAATTCGGACGCGTCGCCCAGAGCCAGCATCGGCACCTCGGATGCGATGCCGCTCAAGGCAACCGACTCGGCGTCGACCAAAGCCGAATAGGCGCCAGGCGATCTACGCACGGTCTGGGCGGCGTTGTTGATCAGGATGTCGAGCGAGCCCTGTGCGGCTACATCATCGGCCAACGCCACTACCTGCGCCGGATCGCGCAGATCGATGCCGACGATCCGGAGTCGATGGAGCCAATCGGCGGAATCGTCGAGCGCGGCGAAACGTCGGGCCGCGTCCTTGGGGAATCGCGTGGTGATGGTCAGTTCGGCGCCGTCGCGCAGCAGCATCAGCGCGATGTACATCCCGATCTTGGCGCGACCGCCGGTCAGCAGCGCGCGCCGGCCGGTCAGGTCGACATGCTGGTCGCGTCGACTGCGGTTGTCCGCGGCGCAGTTCGGGCACAACTGATGGTGGAACGAGTCGATTTCGGTATACGACTGTTTGCAGATGTAGCAGCTCTGCGGTCGCACCAGCGTGCCGACGGTCTCGCCCGGACCACCCTGCAGGGGGATGCCTGCGGTCTCGTCGTCGATTCGTCCGGCCGCGCCCGTCGCCGTCGCCTCCAGGACGGCGCGATCGGCGTCCATCTGTGCGCGCTTCTTCTCCTTGCGGCGCGTCCGCTTGGCCTTCTTGAACATATGGCCGACGGCGCGCTGTACGGCCACCGAATCGGGATGATCGAGCGGAAGCGCTGCAGCCTGGTCGAGGACCCGGTGCAGCGTGTCCAGATCGTCTCGCGTTATCCCGTCGGTCACGGGTGTCAGTCTACGAAATGGGTTATGACCTGCACAAAGGAGGTCTCGGGTGGCTACTTCACCGGGAGTAGGCCACGTTCGTCGAAAACCTTCTTCGCAACAAATGTTGCGTTGAGCGCGCGGGGGAAGCCGCAGTACACCGCGGAGTGCAGCAGGGCCTCGATGATCTGTTGCGGCGTCAGTCCGATATTGAGGGATGCGTTGATGTGGACCTCGAGCTGCGGTTCGCAACCGCCGAGTGCGGTCAACATGCCCAGAGTCACGAGCTGACGGTCACGCGGTTCGAGTTCGGGGCGGGCATAGATCTCACCGAATCCCCAGGCCACGACCTGATGGCCGAGCTCGGGCGACACATCCTTGAGCGCATCGAGCACGTTCTCGCCGGCTGTGCCGTCGACTGCATCGAGAACGCTCCGTCCGTGGTCGTAGCGCTGCTCGCGGGTGGTGGCGTCGTTCATCGTGGGCTCCTTCGTTTCGGTGGGGGCGTCATTCGGGTGAAGATTCGGCGGTACGTCGCGATCTTGGGTTCGAGCGCCGTCGACCTGCCCTGAGCCCGTAGCCCAGGCTAGGAGTTGGAGTGCGCTCCAGGTCAAGCGCCGCGACGATCACCGATCCGCCGTCGATCGCGCCGTGCGGCCCGAGTGTCAGTCGGCAGAACGCGATGCAGATAAGCGTCGAGCAGCATCTCTAGGCGATCGGAGTCGGGCGCCTCGCCCCGAGTGACGGCATCGAAGGTCAATCCGTCGGCTACCGCCAGCAGCAGTTCGGCTTCGCGGCGCGCGTCCGCGGCGAACGCCGGTGAAAGCTGCTCAGTGATCGTGTCGAGCGTCTGACGCTGCACCGCGGCCAGCCGCGGTGACGTGATCGCGCGGGATGCGAAGGCGACGTACACCTTTGCCTCGCGCTGCCGGAGCTCGTCGAGCGGTAGCAATTCGCGGATCACGAGCGCCAGGTTCCGTCGGACGTCGGAGCCCAGGGGAATGTTTGCGACTCGGCGGGCCGTCATGTCCACGACATGCCGGAACGCTGCTTCGAGCATGTCGTCCTTGGTGCGGAAATGATGTTGAACGGCGCCGATCGATACGCCCGCGGACGTGGCCACCTCGCGGATCGTGGCCCCGTCGAGGCCGTTGGCGGCGATGAGCGAGCACGCCGCCTCGAGGAGTCGCCGGGCGGGCGCGGAAGGGGTTGACCTCACGTCCATGCGGTCTACCATACAAGCGTATGGGGCAATACGTTCGTATGGTTCGTCCGCCGATGGCATTGTTCGTGGCATCAGCTGTGGTTCTTGCCATCCAGCTCGCCGAAGGGGCGCTCGGTTGGAGCGGGTCGACGACGGTCTGGTGCTATGCGATGGTGCTGGCTGCGAATGTCGTTGTGACGATGGCATTTCCGGCGGGCAAGGCTCGCGCGATCCGATTCGTGCAGCGTTGGCTGATCAACCCGCCGATTCGGGTGTTGCTGCATCTGGGAGTCATGCCATTGGGGTATGCGCTGCTTGAGACCACCGGCCGGCGCTCGGGGAAGCTGCGGCGAACGCCAGTGGGGAACGGCCGTGCGGGTCCGACGTTCTGGATCGTTGCGGAGCATGGGATGCGCGCCGGCTATGTGCGCAACATCGTGCGTGACCCGCACGTTCGTGTACGGATGCGGGTCGGCCTGCGGTTTCGGTGGGTCGACGGCGTCGCGTCGATCCACCCGGAGCTGGACCCGATGGCAGTGCAACTTCGGTTGTCGAAATGGCATCCGTTGCGGGCATTGAACGCCGTGCAGGTGCAGGTTCTCGGCAGCTCGCTATTGGTGGTCCGGATCGGTCTGATCGGAGTCGGTGACTCGGTCCAGCTGGCGGCGACTGCGGTCGCGGCGTGAATCGTTCAATCGGCATCCGCGTTCGCGAATCACGTAGAAATGCGAAACGCGCACGATCATCGAAGATCGTGCGCGTTGTCAGCGTGTCCGGAGGGGTGTGTGAGTTCACGACATAGGTGACCCATGAGTCGCGACATAGGTGACATCCAGTTCGTGGTTGATGAGTCGGGACATAGGTGACAGTCCTGGAGGATGTCCAAAGCCCGGGTTGTCGTCCTTGAAATCGTGTCCGGTCACCTCACCGTCACCGAAGCCGCCCGCACCTACCGGCTCTCCCGGCAACACATCTACCGGTTGCTGGCCCGCTACC
>Ga0265327_10001534_pt1 | contig 28500 bp, 18 predicted proteins | sample 41621metaG_FD_202089 | JGI IMG/M metagenome (GOLD analysis project Ga0265327, IMG submission 202089) | Rhizosphere microbial communities from Carex aquatilis grown in University of Washington, Seatle, WA, United States - 4-16-21 metaG | ecosystem: Host-associated > Plants > Roots > Rhizosphere...
ACATATTCATACACTGTTGCAAATGGAAATGGTTTAGTAAACGTTTCTCTTTCTACAGGAACTGACATTGTTGGAAATATTGTTGTTTCAAATCCGACATCAGGAAATACTTTTGCAATTGATAACAATCCACCAACAGCTGCAATTACTTATTCTGATGCCGACGCAAAAGTTAAGCCGGGTGATGTGTTAGTAATAACAGCTACTTTCAGCGAACCTATGGCAGATAGTCCGGTTCCACAACTTTCTTTGAATGGAGCAGTAGGATTGACAGCAATTAATATGACTAAAGTTAGCACTACTGTTTATACTTATACTTACAACGTTGCAAATAGCAATGGTTTGGTCAACGTTTCATTATCAACCGGAACAGACATTGTAGGTAACGTTGTCGTTTCGACACCAACATCGGGTAATACATTCCAAATTGACAATATCTCACCAACAGCCGTCATTACTTATTCTGATCCAAGTTTATCTTACCGTTATGGTGACGTTGTTACCATTACAGCAACCTTTAGCGAGCCAATGAGTAATTTATTAACACCTCAAATAACTATCATGGGTTCTAATAATGTTGCCACAACTAATATGACTGCCATTTCGAGCGCAGTCTTTACATACAATCTTACAATTACAAAAGGCAACGGCATGTCGAATATCACTTTATATAATGCAGTAGATATTGTTGGCAATCCGGCTATTTCAGTTCCAACAAGCGGTGCGTCGTTTAATGTTATACCATTGCATTACGGCGATGTGAATGACGACGGTTTAATTTTTGCTTATGACGCTGCGTTAACACTACAATATTCAATCGGACTTGACCCTTTGCCAACAATCGATCCATTACCTTGGTCCCCTTGGCGCGTTGCTACTGCCGATGTTGATAACATACCCGGAGTAACAGCTTATGATGCTTCATTAATACTGCAATATTCTGCCGGTTTACGAAGCTCATTTCCTGTTCAAGGCAAAGGTGGTTCAAATCCTGTTGCTTCAATTTATGTAAAATATCAGGATAACTATCTTAATTTTTATGCAACCGGTCAATTATTCGGCTTAGGTTTGACATTGGTTAATTCAACTCAGCCTTTGACAAAACCGGTGGTGTTGGATAAAGATTTTATATCAGCATTTAATATCACATCTACGATATATAAAGTAGGATTAAGTACAGCGTATCCGCCCTTAGAAAATACTGCCTTTATGAAAATTCCATTCGCTGCCGAAGATAGTGCAAGATTTGATTTAAATGTTAATGGTGTTGATACGCAAATAGTTTATGCTGGTATTCCAACAGGAATAGAAACTAAAATTGCAAATGCACTCGAAGTTTATCCTAATCCGGCAAAAGATAAATTATTTGTAAAAAATGCCACGCTTAATTCGTCAATAGAAATTTATTCTTTAGACGGCAAAATCATTAAAAATATAAACCTTAATGAATCATTGAATACAATTTCGATTGAAAGTCTAAAAGCCGGTATTTATTTTATAAAAATTAAAAATAACCAAAATACTGTTATCAAGAAATTTATCAAAGAATAAATTTTGCAATTCAATTTGACATAAAAAAAAGCGTTCCACCTTTCGGAACGCTTTTTTTTAATTAACAATTGACAATTAATAATTGACAATTGATTATTTTACTTCTTCAAAATCAACGTCAGTAACTTCGCCATCTTGTTTCTTTCCACTTTGATGTTGTCCTTCAGTGGGATTTTGATTGGCATGTGGATTAGTAAAATCTGCACCACCACCTTGTCCATTTCCACCGGCTTGTCCTTGCTTGTACATTTCTTCGGAAGCTGCGCCAAATACTGCATTCAGTTCGGCAGTATATTTATCAACAGCAGCAAGGTCTTGGCTTTTGTGCGCTTCTTTTAAATGATTCAACGCTTCTTCAATTTTCGGTTTTTTATCAGCAGGCAGTTTATCGCCAAATTCTTTCAATTGTTTTTCGGTTTGGAAAATCAAGCTGTCGGCGTGATTCAGTTTGTCAATACGATCGCGTTCGCGTTTATCTGTTTCTTCGTTGGCTTTGGCTTCGTCACGCATTTTGCGAATTTCCGAATCAGAAAGTCCCGAAGATGCTTCAATACGAATGCGTTGTTCTTTGTTGGTTGCTTTATCTTTTGCAATGACGTGCAAAATTCCGTTAGCGTCAATATCAAATGTAACTTCGATTTGAGGAATTCCACGTTGAGCTGGTGGAAGTCCGTCTAAGTGGAATCTCCCAATCGTTTTATTCTGATTTGCCATCGGGCGCTCGCCTTGTAAAATGTGAATTTCAACAGAAGGTTGATTGTCGGCAGCAGTCGTAAAAGTTTCTGTCTTTTTAGTTGGTATGGTTGTGTTCGATTCGATTAAGCGCGTCATAACGCCACCCAAGGTTTCAATACCCAAAGATAATGGAGTAACGTCGAGTAAAAGAACGTCTTTAACATCGCCAGCCAAAACGCCACCTTGAATTGCAGCGCCAACAGCCACAACTTCGTCGGGGTTTACACCTTTCGATGGAACTTTTCCGAAAAAGTCTTCAACTAATTTCTGAATTGACGGAATTCGCGTCGAGCCTCCAACCAAAATGACTTCGTCAATCTCTGATTTTGAAAAGCCAGAGTCTGCCAATGCTTTTTTGCATGGCTCTAAAGTACGTTGAATCAAAACATCGCATAATTGTTCAAATTTTGCGCGGCTTAATGAACGTACCAAGTGCTTTGGAATTCCATCAACCGGCATAATGTACGGTAAATTAATTTCGGTTTGTGTCGAACTTGATAATTCGATTTTTGCTTTTTCGGCAGCTTCTTTTAGACGTTGCAAAGCCATACCGTCTTTACGCAAGTCAATGCCTTCGTCTTTCTTAAATTCTTCAGCTAACCAGTTAATAACTTCCTGATCAAAGTCGTCGCCACCAAGATGCGTATCGCCATTGGTTGATTTTACTTCGAAAACGCCGTCGCCCAATTCCAGAATAGAAATATCGAAAGTACCACCACCTAAATCGAACACTGCAATTTTACTGTCTTTGTGTTTTTTATCTAATCCATAAGCCAACGCAGCAGCAGTCGGTTCGTTAATAATTCTTCGTACCAATAAACCTGCAATTTCGCCAGCTTCTTTTGTTGCCTGACGTTGCGAGTCAGAAAAATATGCGGGAACAGTTATAACTGCTTCGGTAACTTCGGTGCCAAGATAATCTTCAGCAGTTTTCTTCATTTTTTGAAGAACCATTGCCGAAATTTCTTGAGGTGTATATTTTCGTCCGTCAATTTCGACACGCGGAGTGTTATTTTCGCCTTTTACTACTTGGTAAGAAACACGGCTAATTTCCTTTGTTACTTGGTCGTAAGTTTCGCCCATGAAACGTTTGATTGAAAAAACTGTACGTTTCGAATTTGTGATTGCTTGTCGTTTAGCAGGATCGCCAATTTTGCGCTCGCCATTGTCGGCAAACGATACCACCGACGGAGTAGTGCGTTTACCTTCGCTGTTAGGTATTACAACCGGTTCGTTGCCTTCCATTACAGAAACGCACGAGTTGGTGGTGCCAAGATCTATTCCTATTATTTTGCCCATTTTGTATGTTTTAAAATTTTATGATTTCAATTTCATTTGTACCGACACAAACAATCATTATGCCAATGGAAAATAATTTTATCTTACAAAAAATATAAAACCTATTTAAACAATTTATGTATCAAATATTTATTTTGACATTTATTTAATCGATCAAAAATTTACACCATTTTGACATGACAGTTTAACGAAAAATTGGCACATAAAATTTGAAATTTATATTTTTGTTTGTCAGTAATTATGACATTACGGCAGTCAATTTTTTGAAAATATATTTTATTGATGGCTTAAATAAAAGCAAAAAAAAATGTATTTTTCGCATACAATAATTTTCAATAAAATTTAAACCAATAGCTAAGATTATGAATTATTTAAAATCAATAAAAAAAGCTGTCAGCCTTTATATGCTGATATTTCTCTGCGTTTTACAAATATTTGCACAGAAAAAAGACAACACCAAAAAAGATGCCGACAAACCAAAAGACCCAATGTCTGCCGATGTTTTCAACGGTTTGAAATTCCGTTCCATTGGTCCGGCATTTTGTTCGGGTAGAATTGCGGACTTTGCAGTTAATCCAAAAAATCACAGCGAATATTATGTAGCCGTTGCTGCCGGCAATGTATGGAAGACAACCAACTCCGGTCAAACGTGGACGCCAATATTTGATTCTTATGGTTCGTGGTCAATTGCAAATGTTGTAATCGATCCAAACAATACAAATGTTGTCTGGGTTGGAACAGGAGAGTTCAACAGCCAGCGTGCCATTGGTTATGGCGACGGCATTTATCGCTCCGAAGACGGTGGCAAAAGTTTTAAAAACATGGGACTCAAAAATTCTGAACACATTGGCAGAATTGTTATTGATCCGCGAAATTCAAATATTTACGTTGCAGTTCAAGGTCCTTTGTGGGGAGCCGGTGGCGATCGTGGTTTATACAAATCGACTGACAACGGAAAAACTTGGAACAAGATTTTAAACGTTTCGGACAACACAGGAATCAGCGACATTGTTTTTGATCCGCGTAATCCAGACGTTTTATATGCAGCGTCTTACCAACGACGTCGCCACGTTTATACTTTAATTGACGGTGGACCCGAATCAGCCATTTACAAATCGACTGACGCTGGAGCAACATGGAACAAACTCGAGTCCGGTTTGCCCTCGGGCGATGTTGGACGAATTGGTCTGGCAATTTCGCCTGTCAATCCAGATGTTTTATATGCAACTATCGAAGCATCGGGCGATGCAGGCGGATTCTTCCGCTCGAAAAATCGTGGTGCTACTTGGGAAAAAATGAACAGTTGGTTTTCTGGGAGCCCGCAATATTACAACCGTTTGTTTGCCGACCCTTTAGACGTTGACAAAGTGTATGACATGGACACTCAAGTTCAACTAACAACCGACGGCGGCAAAACATTCCATTCTTTGAATTACAACAAACGCCACGTTGACGACCACGCGCTTTGGATTGACCCAAGCGACACACGCCATATTTTAATAGGCGGCGACGGTGGCATTTACGAAACTTACGACGGCAACGAAAACTGGCGACATATTCCTAATTTACCCGTTACGCAATTTTACCGCGTTGCTGTTGACAATGCTTTGCCGTTTTATAATGTTTATGGCGGCACGCAGGACAATGCCAGTATCGGCGCGCCATCGCGCACGTTGAGCGAATACGGAATTGTAAACGACGACTGGATTGTTACACAAGGCGGTGACGGTTTTTTTTCGCGCATCGATCCTGAAAATCCAAATATTATTTATGCCGAAGCGCAATATGGCGATTTGGTGCGTTACGACAAACTGAGTTCCGAATCAATTAGTATTCAACCGCAACCACCTGCTGGCGAAGCGTATCGCTGGAACTGGAATTCGCCTTTAATCATTAGTAATTTTTCGTCGAAAACAATTTATTTTGCTGCCAACAAACTTTTTAAAAGCGACGATCGCGGAAATACTTGGAAAGTTGTCAGTCCAGATTTAACACGTCAACTTGACCGAAATAAATTACCGGTTTTCGGTAAAATATTGAGCGTCGATGCCGTCGCCAAAAATGCTTCAACTTCGTTTTACGGAAACATTGTTTCGCTTTGCGAGTCGCCGGTAAAAAAAGGTTTGCTCTTTGTTGGAACTGACGACGGATTGATTCAGGTAACTGACGATGACGGCGCAAACTGGACAAAATACGAAAAATTTTTAGACGTGAATGAAAATACATACATAAGTTGTTTGCTGGCGTCGAAATATGATGCAAATGTTGTTTATGCTGCATTCGACGGTCGTAAACTGAATGACCTGAAACCGCATTTGATGAAAAGTCTTGATAAAGGAAAAACATGGAAATCAATCACTGCAAACCTTCCAGAACGTGGAACAATTTATTGCATTGCCGAAGATTTTATAAACAAAGATTTGCTTTTTGTGGGAACGGAATTTGGCGTCTATTTTACTGTCGATGGTGGAAACAAATGGATTCAGTTAAAAGGCGGATTGCCAACAACAGCCGTTTACGATATGGCAATTCAGCAACGCGAAAATGATTTGGTACTCGCAACATTTGGTCGCGGATTTTATATTTTAGACGACTATTCAGTTTTGCGTCAGATTAAAGCAGAAACACTTGCCACCGAAGCCGCTATCTTTCCAATCAAAGATGCGTTGATGTTCATTCAATCGGAAGTTAAATACGGACAAGGCGACGATTATTATGCCGGACAAAATCCGGCTTGGGGCGCAACGTTCACTTATTTTATGAAAGAATCGATACCAACAAAAAAAGAATTGCGACAAAAAGCAGAGAAAGAAGCCATAGACAAAGGCAATTCCGTTTCTTATCCAAGTTATGACGAATTGCGCGCAGAAGACGATGAAATTGTGCCGTTTTTATTATTCACAATTTACGACGAAACCGGCAATATTGTTCGTAAACTGAAAACTTCGCCAAGTACAGGAATTAATCGCATTGTTTGGAATTTCCGTTATACTAATTCGCAATCTGGCGGTGGCGACGGAATTTTAGCATTGCCGGGCAATTATAAAGTTTCGCTTTCGAAAGTGGTGAATGGCGTGGTTACAGAATTGGTTAAACAAGTTGCATTTAAAACCGTTCCGTTGAACAATACTATTTTACCGGCTGCAAATCGCAAAGCTGTCGTAGATTTCCAAAAACAAGTTGCCGAATTTTTGCGCGTTGTGATCGGAACATCGAATGTTGTGAGCGATGCTTCCACACGAATAAAATCTATCAGAAACACATTGAATCAAGCCAATGTTGAGCAAAGCGAATTATTAGCTGACATTGCCAAAATGCAAAAGTCGATTTTCGAAATTATACGTGCAATGAATGGCGATCGTAGTCTTAGTACACGCAACGAAAATCAACCTCCATCGATTCAAGATCGCATAAATAATGCTGTTTATACACAATGGCGCAGTACATCGGAAGTTACACAAACCCAGCGCGACCAGTTTAAAATTGCCTGCGATTTGTTCGAAGTGCAATACTACAAACTGAAACAAATTGTCGAAATTGATTTACCGGCGATTGAAAAAAAACTCGAATCGCTGCAAGCGCCTTACACACCCGGACGTTTGCCTGTCTGGAAAAAATAAATTAATTTTTAGATTTTCCAAGTTTTTAACACTTGGAAAATCTTTTTTTTCGAAGAAGTTGAATTACAAAAAATAAATAAAAAAATTGTAACTTTGAGACGTTACAATCGTCATATATCAAAAATTCTTCACTATGATTTTGCACATCGACAATCTAAGCAAGCAATACAGCAACGGCGTTATTGCGCTCAACAACGTTTCGTTAACAATTAGTACCGGAATGTTTGGCTTACTCGGTCCGAACGGCGCCGGAAAAACTACCCTCATGCGCACATTGGCAACTTTGCAAGACGCCGACAGCGGTTCAGTTACACTTGGCGAAATTGACGTCTTGAAAGACAAAGACGCTGTAAGAAAATTACTCGGTTACTTGCCGCAGGAATTTGGCGTTTATCCACGTACATCAACTTTCGATCTGCTTGATCATTTAGCTTTGCTCAAAGGTTTTGGCAATCGTGGCGAGCGAAAAGACATGGTAAATCAGCTTATCAAAAAAGTAAATCTCGAAGAACACCGTAACAAATCGGTAAGTACGTTTAGTGGTGGAATGCGTCAACGTTTTGGCGTTGCGCAATGTTTGATTGGAAATCCAAAATTGGTAATTGTTGACGAGCCGACAGCCGGATTAGACCCGGGCGAACGAAATCGTTTCTACAATATTCTAAGCGAAATAGGCGAAAATGTAATTGTTATTTTGTCCACGCACATTGTGCAGGACGTGCAGGAATTGTGCACCAACATGGCGATTATGGATAACGGTAAAGTTTTGTATAGCGGAAATACTGCCGATGCTTTAAGTCAAATAAAAGGTAAGGTATGGGAAAAGAAAGTTACAAAAACCGAATTGCCAAATTATCAAAGTCAATATAAAATTATTTCGAACAAACTTGTAGGCGGACATCCGTTGATTCACACATTTGCAGAAGTTGCACCCGGCGACGGTTTTAAACTTGCCGAAGAAAATCTGGAAGACGTATTTTTTGCAAAAATAAACGAACTTGTTTAACTATCAATATTAAATGCTATGTGGATATTTATAAAACACGAGTTAAAATATTGGTTAAACTCGCCAATGGTTTGGATTTTTTTAATTATTAATTCGCTACTCATTTTTGGCGCAGTATCGAGTGATCAGGTTATGATTGGCGGAAGCGTTGGCAGTGTGCACAAAAATGCGCCTTACGTCATTCAATCATATTATGGCGTCATGTCATTGGTTTGTTTGCTGATGACAACAGCATTTATGAATGCCACAGCAAACCGCGATTTTCAATTTGATACTTACCAGTTAATTTTTACGTCGCCCATAAAAAAGCGCGATTATTATTTTGGTAAATTCATTGGCGCTGCAATTATATCTGTCATTCCATTACTTGGCGTTACAATTGGTAGTTTGATTGGTCCACTGATGCCTTGGGCAGAACCGCAACGTTATGGCGCTGTATATTTATCCGGTCATATTCAGGGATTGATTTCGTTCGGAATACCAAACGTTATTATTTCGGCAGTTTTGTTGTATGCGCTGGCAATCATTTTTCGCAGCAATATTGTGTCGTTCATCGGCGCGATGGTTATTCTGGTTTTATATGCGCTGTCGGCAGGTTACACAAGAGATATAGAAAAAGAATGGCTGGCAAATCTTTTAGATCCATTCGGCTTCCGTCCCGAAAGTATTATTTCCAAATATATGACTGTTGACGAAAAAAACACACATACCGTTGCATTAACTGGTGCGTTTTTGATAAACCGGATTTTCTGGTTGGTAATAAGTTTTGCTATTTTAATTGGCGCTTATTTTAAGTTTTCGTTTAACACAAAAAAAGTCAAAGTAAAAAAAGAAAAGAAACAAAAGGTTGAAGCAATTGCACAAAGTCCTTTTACCGATTTTGAGCCAAATGCTGCAAACACATACTCTTTAAAAACACTCTGGTTTTTGATACAATTCGAAACCAAAGCAATCATTAAAAATCCGACGTTTATAATAATCGTTATCATTGGTTTAATAAATCTTGCTGCGAGCCTGACATCTTTTACTGGACGCTATGGCACGGCTCAATATCCGGTAACTTATGATATTGTTGACAACATTCGCGGCTCGTTTTATTTGTTTATCATTGGTATTATAACTTTTTATTCGGGTGTTTTGGTTTGGAAAGAGCGCGACTACAAAGTCCACGAAATTTCTGACTCCACACCGGTTAAAACAGGATTGATGTTTGTGTCGAAATTAATTGCAATGCTTGTTTCTATCGAACTGATTATTCTGGTGAGTATTATAACCGGCGTCATCGCACAAACATTTTTCGGCTACACAAATTACGAACTTGGCGTTTATGCAAAATCCTTACTATTGCTCGATTTTTTAGGATTTGCATATTTGGTTGTCATTGCGTTATTTTTCCAGTACATTATTAACAACCGTTACATTGCATATTTTGCATTTGTAGCGTTTGTAATTGCCAATGTATTTGTATGGATGATGCTCGAAGTCAGTTCGAATATGTTTAAATTTGGTGGGACGCCGTCAGTAACATATTCTGACATGAATGGTTATGGACCATATATTCCGTCGGTAACCTGGTTTAATATATATTGGATTTTAGCTTGTGCAATTATTGGTTTTATAGTGTTTGCATTTTATGCGCGCGGCAAGGAAACCGATTTTAAATTGCGCTGGCAAGATGCACTTAACTTATTCAAAAAAAACAATTTCATTATTGCCGGATTATTAATAATTTTTCTGTTATGTTCGGGTTTTGTTTATTACAACATCAAAGTGTTGAATACTTTCGATTCGCCCAAAGAAGCCGAAAACAAAAGAGTTGATTATGAAAAAACGTATAAGAAATATCAAAACATCAATCAACCGCGATATTACAAATTCAATTACAACATCGACATTATGCCTTATGAGCGCAATATGGAAGTGCATATCGAAGCATGGGCGCGAAACATAAGCAATAAGCCGATTACTGAAATACATTTTACAGTGCCCGAAATTTCTGACAGCTTCAAAATTAATATCGACAGCAGTAAAATTAAACTTATTGACAAACGACTGAATTATCGCATTTATAGTTTGAACAAACCACTCATTCCGGGCGACTCAATTTTAATCCGTATTGATATTTGGAAAATTTCGAAAGGTTTTGAAAACGAAGTTAGTTTTACGCAACTTACACAAAACGGAACTTTCTTTAACAGTTCCGACGTCTTGCCCGGTTTTGGCTACAATCCGATGGTCGAAATTTCTGATAAAAATAAGCGCATCAAACTAAAATTGCCGAAACGCGAACGTATGCCAAAGTTAGACGAAAAAAACATGATTGCCAGACGCGATTGTTATTTAAAGACTGATGCCGATTGGGTTGACCTGACGACAAACATCAGCACGGCGTCTGACCAAATTGCAGTTGCACCGGGTTCGTTAATAAAATCGTGGGAAATTAACGGACGCAAATATTTCACGTATCAACTCGATCATCAGACATTGAATTTTTATTCATTTATTTCGGCACGTTACGAAGTTGCACGTAAAAAATGGAACGGAATCGACATCGAAGTATATTATTCAAAACAACATGAATACAATGTGCCGAATATGTTGAACAGTCTGCAAAAATCGCTTGAATATTACACAAAAAATTTTGGTAAATATTATCACAAACAAGCCAGAATTATTGAATTTCCAAGATATGCAGGTTTTGCGCAGGCTTTCCCCGGAACAATGCCATACAGCGAAGGCATTGGTTTTATTACCGATTTGCGCAAGGTTACAAAAGACGACATCGATCAGGTTTATTATGTTGTGGCGCACGAAATGGGACATCAATACTGGGCGCATCAGGTGTGCGGTGCAAACATGCAAGGCAGCGAAATGATGAGCGAAGGTTTTGCGCAATACTCGGCATTGATGGTAATGGAAAAAGAATATGGCAAAGACAAAATGAAAAAATTTCTGAAATACGAAATGGACGGTTATTTGCGTGGACGCAGCAGCGAGTTCGAAGCAGAAAGACCGTTGATGTTAACAGAACATCAGGGATATATTCATTATCAAAAAGCAAGTGTTGTGATGTATTATCTCAAAGAAATGATTGGCGAAGAAAAAGTCAACATGGCTTTGCGCTCACTGATTGATTCGTTTGCATACAAACAACCTCCCTACCCTACGTCCCTGTCGGCTGTGCGTGCGTTTAAAAAAGTTACACCCGATAGTCTGCAATATTTAATCAGCGATATGTTCGAAAAAATAACCATATTCTCGAACCGTATGTTAGAAGCGTCTTATAAAAAGAATGGCAGCAAATATGAAGTTACGTTGAAAACAACTTCGGAAAAATTCAGGGCAGACACGCTGGGCAAAGAAACGCCAATGCCAATTGCAGATTATATCGACGTCGGAGTTTTTGCAAAGACTGACAACAAACTAAATCTTGGAAAAGTATTGGTTTATAAACGTTATAAAATTACGCAAAAAGAGAATACATTTACTTTTTTGACGGACGAAAAACCCTATCAAGCAGGAATCGACCCATACAATTATTTAATAGACAGAATACCGGATGATAATTTAAAAGTGACAGAGGAAAAATAATTTATAAAATCTATCAATATTCGGAGACAGAATTAAACTTTTCTTTTTTTCGAGCGTCAAAGAATTATAGATAAATTTTTAAATAACTTATTAATTACAAAAATCAAAACAACATGAAACCGCTAATTTTAGTAATTGTTTTTTCGCTTTTCTTAACCGCTGTTTACTGTCAGGACACTTCAAAAGTGCAAGTCATTTTTCAAACGACATCAAATCAATCAGCGCCATTGTACAAACAGGTTTATGTTGGCGACATTCACACAATAGGATATGTTGGAAGTTATCCGTCTTACGAAAATGGAATTGTTACCAAAAACGAATTTCTATTCAACGCGCCGAATAGCGGACTTTTCGAAAAGAATAAACCGGTTGTACTTGTAATGACAGATAATAAAACATATTCGGAAATGTTTACTGTCAATCCGGATAAAAATCAGAAATGGTTGCTTACTTTGCCGGGTACAGATTATGTAAAAGCAAAAAAAGAAATGCGCAGTGGTGCAATAGGTCTTTTTATATCTTCTCTTTTATTGACCGGAGTAATAATTAACAATGTTGTTTATAATAGCAATATGGCTTTCTATAATTCATCTAAAAGTATGGGATTAGCAACAGGTTCAAAACCTACGCAATCGCCCGGATACTGGTATATATTGCCGGCAGTAGCTTTTGGTATTTCACTTCCTATGTTCGTTAATGGCAGGAATTTATATTTATTAAACAGACCGTCGGCTAAACAAATAGAATAAAAACTTAGTTAGACAAAATCCAATCTCTGGCAGTTTCAATATTATCGATAAAGCGTTCCTGATAAGTTTTATTTTTATCGTCTTCAAATGTTTGCTCAACAGAAATCAGCGCCAAAAAATCGAGGCTACTGACATGCGCAAATTTTAATAAACCCGATGTTGCAATTCTACTAAGAACTTTTCCAACAACAACCGTCTGCAATTCCGGTCTTGTTATAAATTTAAATTGACGTTCGTCAACCAAAAAATATTTTGCGCGATATTTAATTAGCAAATCAATGATTCCATTCACTTCTTTCAAAAAAACATTCTCCGGCATATTCGCGGTTTTGTCAGACCATTCGGCAAAAAGCAACGATTTAGAACCTTCGTATTCTATGCGAATAAAATCACTTTTATAAACTTCCATTTTCCAAAATTTAAAGTCAAACCACAAAATTAAAAACTTCTGTAAATTATTAAAAATTATTTTGCATAATACAAACAGAATATTTCGTTTTAGTTGTTTATAGTTTTTAATTTCCGTAACTTTGATAAAAACGTTCTTTAAAATAATACACAAAATGAAACCCTTACCGATTATTTGTATTGCTTTTTTGTCGGTTTTGTTGCCGCAATTTTTGTTTTCGCAAAGTAATACCGACGCAACAGTGGCGTGCAACACTGCCCGTAATTTTTTTGCAGCAAAAAAGTACGACGACGCCATCACCTATTTTAATAAGACGTTAATGTACGATCCCAATTTTAGCGACGGTTATAACGAGCGCGGATGGTGTTTTTGTTTTATCGGCAAATACGAAAATGCAATCAGAGACGCTGACCGCGCACTTTCTATGTCTAAAAGACATTATTCTTATGACACCCGCGCGACGGCTTATGCACTTATGGGCGATTATACCAGCGCGTTAAAAGATTTTGACAATGCAATTCTGTTAGAAAAAGTTGCTTTGTATATTTACAAACGCGGAATTGTAAAATTAATGCTCAACAGCAATGCCGGCGCCGACATCGATTTTAAAAAGGCAAAAGAAATCGACAGCAAAGAAAATTTTAAAACAGCAGTCGATCCATTTTTCCTAAAACTTGCACACAAACTTCCTTTACCGTTTTATGTAAAAAATTATGTCGAAGAAAAAATTACAGTTTGGCAACAAAAAGGCGAATTCGAAAAAACTGCTGATTATCAAAAACGTGTTACCGAAACTTCACGCAACATGATGTTGCAACAATTCACAGATTCGGCAATCAATAAACTAAAACAGGAATACACCAAAAATATCAATTGGAAAACTATAAAAATCAGTCAATATGACGCCGACAACGAAACTTATTTAATGCAGTCGCCCGACGTTGAAAATTTCGCCTTGCCCGTTCCTGTTGCCGAAGCGCAAGAATTTAAAACTAATGCAGATAAGTTTATTTATTCCGGACAAGATTACTACGTCAACAAAAATCAATTGGTGTTGGCAAAACTCGTAATTACAAACCCAGTCAGCAATAAGCAATATTTTTACGACAGCAAAAAAGCAACAACTTACTCAGCAAATAATATTACCTATAATTTTAAACCCATCGAAATAAATTTGCCGCAAAACAATACGACAAACAATTCAGTAATTTCGCAAAATACTGTAGTTATTGGAACATCCGACGTCGATATAAATATTCCGGTAAACGAACAAACAAATACAATGACTTTTGCGGTTATCATTGCAAACGAAAACTATACACGCGAAGTAAAAGTTCAATACGCTGCAAACGATGGCAAAATTTTTAAAGCGTATTGCGAAAACACATTGGGAATACCATCGAAAAATATTCATATTTCTATTGACGCCACTTTTGGAACTATGAAGTCCGAGATTAAATGGATTAGCGACGTTTCGGCAGCTTACAAAGGACAGGCAAAACTGTTATTTTATTACGCCGGTCACGGAATGCCCGACGAAATTGACAAATCAGCTTATTTGCTGCCCGTCGATGGTTTTTCTTCGGACTTCGAAACGGCGATAAAACTGAACGATTTATATAACAGACTTACGCAAAATCCGGCAATTTCTGTAACTGTTTTTTTAGACGCTTGTTTTAGTGGCAGTCTGCGCGACGATGGAATGTTGGCAAATGCGCGCGGCGTCAAAATAAAACCTAAAACTACCGAAATGTCTGGCAATTTGATTGTTTTCACTGCTGCATCGGGCGACGAAACCGCGTATCCATACAAAGAAAAACAACATGGCTTGTTTACTTATTTCTTGCTCAAAAAATTGCAAGAAACAAAAGGAAATGTTTATTATCAATCGTTGGCAAATTACATTTCGGAAAACGTAAAGCAACAATCGGTAGTTGTCAATCAAAAAACGCAAACGCCGCAAGTCAATACTTCAACACAATTACAAAATAGCTGGCGGACATTCAAGTTGCAATAAATTTATTTTGGAATGTTTTTATTTCGATTACGAAAATATTTAATAATTCCGTACACACTTATTAACAGCCAAAAAAATTCGATAACAACCGACGGAAAATTGAAATCGAAAACCAGCGAAAACAAAATCAGCAGCGAACCAAAACCGTTCATCACCGAAAATAAAAGTCTTGTTGATTGAAGTTTGCCGGTTTGTAACAAAAAGTAAGCAGTCAGAATAAATAAAACGCCGGCAGTACCAACAATGTTAGTTAGCATTGACATCAAATTCAAAATTAATGTATTGCGAATAACCCGATTTGATTTCGAAACCTTGGTTAACCGTTTGTGTTGTCTGCTTGGCATTCATGTATCTGAAAACTGCCAGATATTTTCCAGGCAGCAATGTCAATGCAACTTTTGGCGTATGGAGCGTATAAATTAACCGTACCTGAGATTTTCCTTCCATTAGAAAAACGCTGCAAACACCATCGCCGGGCATAAGTATGGTAGCCACTCCGGGTTGCGGAAGCGTAATGGTTGTTGTCTGGCTTTGTTTTACTTCGACGTCATTGTAATACATACGCGGCAACGTCAGCACTTCCAAATCATATCTGCCGACAATATATTTTTCGGGAGCGTTAAATTGTTGCACGTTCAATGTTTTTGCAGCCGTCGCCTTGCGTACAATAACTTCGACATCTTCGAGACTTTGTGGCTTTTCGCATTTAACCAGCAAAGTTCCTTGCGGTGCATTTGCCGAAATAATATTATGTCCCGGTTTCAATTTGATATTATTAACTTTAATCGGTGGAATTGTGTGGACAAGCAATTGATAAGTTGTTCCCGGGTCGAGCGCCAGCGTGTCGGGTACGCCTTTGGCATTCATGGTATGATACCAGTTTGCTTTTATCTGACCTGTATTCTGATCCATAAAAGTCATGTTGACATTTGTTTCGGTTGGCAATCCTTTGATGTCGTTTAGATTGACTTGCGCTGTTGTGTTGCTGATAATTTGTGCAATGACAGACTTCAAAGCGTCAGTGTAATTGTCTTCGGTTGTTGCGTCGTAATAATGCCCCATACATTCGAAAGTTTTTTTTGCGCGGACGTCGAGTCCAACGCCGATAATAAACGGTTTCATACATATTCCACGTTTTTCGAGCGACGCTGCAACCGCACACGGATCGCCATTGCAGGCTTCAATTCCGTCGGTTATTAAAATGATTACATTTCGGCAAGTATTGCATTTTGGAAAATCGTCGGCAGCAAGTTCGAGCGAATGTGCGATGGGAGTTGTTCCTTTAGGTTGATACATTGCTAATTTTTTACGAATGCCATCGGCGTTATGCGGTCCAAAAGGAATTTCGAGTTTAGAGTCGTTGCAATCCTGTGGTGGTACTTTTTTCTGATGTCCGTAAAGTCGTAATGCAAGTTCAACATTTTCCAATTTCTCAACACTGTCGAGCAACACCGTTAAACGATCGCGGGCGGCATCAATTTTTCGTCTCGAATTCCATGTATCAATCATGCTGTACGAATAATCGAAAATAAAAAGAATTCTTGTGAGTATATTATTTTTTGGCGTTTGCGCAGTACACATTTGAGTCGCAAGTATCAATAAAGCCGCTAAAATGACAACTATTTTTTTCATAATATTTTTATTTTTTTATACCTTCGTTTCGCTAAATAGGAATTATATTACAAAGATAATAAAAGCTTATTATTGACCAATAAATTTTTAAAATGGAAAATTATCAGATATATGTTGGCGGACATTTTGTTTCGAGCGGCACAAAACTCGACGTTGTAAATCCTTACAGCAATCAGACATTTGCACAAACCTATCTTGCAGGAAAAGATGAATTGGAAATTGCAATCGACAGCGCACAAAAAGTACAACAACAAATGAAGTTTTTGCCGTCGTATAAAAAGTACGAAATATTAATGCAGATTGCCAACGAAATTAAGCAAGACCGTCAACGGCTGGCAGAAATTCTATCAATGGAATCGGGTAAACCTATCAAACCGGCGTTAACAGAAATTGATCGCGCTATTCAGACTTTTATTGTCGCTGCCGAAGAATCGAAACGTTTGCCCGGCGAAGTTATTTCGATGGACTGGACTCCGGCAGGAACAAACAAAGAAGGAATTGTAAAATATTATCCGGTTGGTTTGGTTGCTGGAATATCGCCATTTAATTTTCCGCTTAACTTGGCAGTTCACAAAATTGCTCCGGCAATCGCGTCGGGTTGTCCTATTATTTTAAAACCAGCGCGCTCCACGCCGTTGTCAACGTTGGAACTTGCAAAGATTGTTGACAGCACGGAATTGCCAAAAGGCGCATTGTCCGTTTTGCCGATGGATCGCGATGCCGGAAATCAATTGGTAACCGACGAGCGTTTTAATTTATTAACGTTTACCGGTTCGCCCGAAGTGGGTTGGAAAATGAAACGCGACGCAGGTAAAAAACGTGTAGTTCTCGAACTTGGCGGAAACGCCGGAGTGATTGTTACACAGACTGCTGATTTGGAAATGGCGGTCAAGAAATGTTTGATTGGTGGATTTTCTTATGCCGGACAAGTTTGTATTCATGTTCAACGTATTTTTGTGCATCAATCGGTTTTCGAAAAATTTACTTCGAAAATTGTCGATGCTGCCAAACGTCTTATAAACGGCGATCCACTAAATGCCGAAACCGACATTTCTGTAATGATTGATGAAGAAAACGCTTTGCGTGTTGAAGCATGGATTAACGAAGCCGTGGCTAATGGCGCAAAAATTTTATGCGGCGGTAAACGTTTCGGTTGTTTTGTAGAACCAACATTTATTACACAAACCAACAACAGCATGAAAGTTTGCAGTCAGGAAATTTTTGGACCTGTAGTTACAATCGAAAAATACAATGACTTTGACGAAGCCATCCGTCTGATAAATGATTCTGCGTATGGATTGCAAGCCGGCGTCTTTACAAATGATTTGAAAGAAATGAATGCTGCTTTCAGTCATCTCGAAGTTGGCGGTGTGATGATTAACGAAGTTTCAGCTTATCGTTTAGATCACATGCCGTATGGTGGCGTTAAAAATTCGGGTTTCGGTCGCGAAGGAATTAAGTACGCAATATTGGATATGATGGAGACGAAATTATTGGTGAAGGATATGTAGAATTGATTTCTTCACGAATCAATTAAAAATATTTACACCGACCAATCGCTGAAAATGCTTTTTATTTTTTGTTGCAATTGGCAAAGCGTGCTGAATTGCAGTCGCTCCAATTAAAATATCACGAAATTCTATAAGCTTATTTTTTGAACGTAATTGAAGAAATAATTCACTTGCCTTTTTTGCAATGTCAAGGTCAAAATTAATCACTTCAAAATTTTTACAAATTGAATCTATAATCTGAATTTTGTATTCGTCTGTTGCGCCATTATAAAGTTCAAAAATTGAAATACTTGAAATAAAAAGAGTATTATCAATCAACAATTTAATGAATTGTGTTTGCGATTTATTTTTACTTCGCAAAAAATCTATTACGATGGATGTATCAATTAAAATTTTTCTATCTTCCATCGATTTATCAGATTTTGAGATTCTAAAATAGGAAGTATATCCTTTTCTGTCCAAACACCAATGTTAAGCAATTCTGTCAATGCTTTAGGTTTGTCAGTTGTTTTATTTTTAGCTGTTTTTGATTGTCTTGGTGAATCAACAGGAAGAATAATAATTTCGACAGCATCATGTTTGAACGATTTGGGTAAATCAATGGTTACCCGATGGTTTTCGACTGTATATATTTTTCTTAAAGCTTCCATTTCTCAAATAATTAATTTTAATCGATAAGCAAATATACAAAAAAACCACGAATCGAAGAATCATTTAAAACAATTCCTAAATTCGTGGCTTTACTTTCAAACTTTTGAACTTTCAAAATTTTTGAACATTCAAAACTTTCTAACTTTCTTGTTCTGTTTTTTGTTGTGGTTCCGGTTTTGTAACTAACTTCATCAAATACGATGAAAGTAAACCGCCTAAATTATTTTCGCCTTGCACCAAAAAGTCCGGCGTAACTTTGATGTTGCCGGTTGCAATTTGTTTAGAGATTTCGATTGCAGTTACACCAGCTTGACCAATTGAACGGTTCTGTAATTCGTAAGCCTTTGCAGTTGATTCGCCAATTGCAAGAATCTTTGCTCCTTCTGCTTCGCCTTTTGCGCGAATACCTTTTGCTTCGCCTTCTGCGCGGATACGGATACCTTCTGCTTCTCCTTCAGCAAAACGGATTGCTTTTTGTTTATTTTGTTCGGCAATTTTAACACCAATTTCAGCTTCAACCAGACTCTTTTGCAATTCAGCTTCCGAGCGTGTTTTTTCGGTAGCAATACGTGTTTGTTCGGCTTTTTGTTGTTCCTGATACATTGCCTGTTGTTGTTGTGCAATAATTTTCATGGTTTGCGTGTCCATCAATTCTTGCGGCAATTTAATCTGACAAATCAAAATAGAAACACATTCGACGTGATATTTTTCAAGTTCAACTCGGGCGCGCTCTTCTGCTTTTTTCTGTTCATCTTGTCGGTCTTGCATAAAACTCATTGCCGATGTTGACGATGCCTGATTACGGAAACTTGAATCAATCATTGGATGAATAACGTGGTTTATCAAATTGTCAATCGATCCGATTTTTGCAACCATGTACGGCGCTTGATCTGGGCGAACGCGAATTATTACTTTTACCGAAACACTTATTTCGAAACCATCGCGCGAAATAACTTTCAGGCTGTCAAATTTAGTGTCAGCCGATTCGTCCCAGTCAATGGTAATATTTGTTGTGTCAACAATATAAACGATAAAAGCGCGTCTGTTTAAATAATAAATACCGGGACCGGCAACTTCGCGTTGAATACCACGGAATCCTTTTGGGACAACATATCGTTCAATACCTACTTCATAAGGACTTTCAATCGTTTCAACAACAGGTGCATTGGGATCGCCAGACGCATTTTTAACAGCGCGTAAGGTACTTCCGCCTTTTGGTTCTTCGCCAACGTTCGAAACAACAACAGCAACCTGTCCGCGTTGTACAACGGCAACATCGTCAAGTTCAATTTTAAACATCATTGGATTGACATAATATGTACCGGGTCTGAGCACGTCAAATTGAGGTCCACGTTGTCCGCCAACTGCCAAAAATTTCGAAGCATCCTGATAATTGTCGTGTGCGTCAACCGATTTTGCAACGTATTCTGTTTCGGGCAATGGTTCGCCGTCGAGCGCTGTTACCAAACCAACTTTACCTGATGGTACAATGGTTGCATCCCAAATTTCAACAGAAAATAAATCGCGGTTTATACGATAAGTTCCGGGTAAAAGAATTTCTGATTGCGGTCCTTTTTGTCCTTTGGTTTTAAGAAACATTTCGCCGTCTTCGAAATTGGAGTGTCCAGCTACTTTTCGTGCTAAAAGTCTGCCTTCAATAATACCTTCGCCGTCCATGGCTGTAACCAAACCAATTTGACCTTTATTTATAACGACTGCCGGCACTGCGCGAACCTTGAGTAAAGCTGTGTTGATACGATAAATACCGGGAGGAAGTATGCCGATTTGAGGACCTTTTTCGCCTCCATTTCTCAGGAAAGCTTCGCCGTCCTGAAAACTGTTGTGATTTTCGACAACTTTTGCGAAAATTTTTCCGGGAGGAATCGGGTTACCGTCAATGGATTCGATTATGCCAACTTCGTGTTCGTTGATAACGGCAAACGGAACTTTGCGGGCGTTGTAGAGAAACGGAATTAGAAAATGCAAACCGGGTCCGAGCGTGCGCGCCTGAACTCCGATTTCGTTGTTCATCGCGATGACGCGACCTTTGGGCATGTTGGTTCCGAACCAGCGTCGTTCTAAAATTGCCAACTCCCGACCACCTACCGAGATAATCGAGTTGAACAGGATAATCAACAATACTGCGATGAGTATGATGATTCCCAAATTTTGTAAAACAAATGTGTTCATAATAATTGTTAATTGTTAATTGTTAATTGATAATTTGTATAAAGTAGTTTTGGATATTATTTAATCGCGAAATCTTCAACTTGTTTCAATTTTATCTGTGAAATTTTGATACGTTGATTCAACGTTGTATTATCATCAAAATCTTTCCATTCATCTTGTAAATCTTTAGCATAGTATCTTACCCAGTCAGCGCAACAATCATAATTGTTGCTCCAACCAAATGCTCTACCGTTTTGAATAATTTGTACTTGTTTAAATAAATCTATATTTTTTAACTGCTGTGCAATACCAACAAACTGAATTAGTTTATCAAAATTGAATTGCTTAATACAGTTGTCGCTAAATTTAATTTCTAAAATATAATCTTTAATATATTTAATTTGAGTAATTGTAACTTGTTTCATTATTCAAGTGGTGTTATGTTAATTGGATTTTGTCCCTGTTTAATTAAAGTCCAATCTTCCAGTAGTTCAACTCGATGAATTGTAGCCCAAGATTTAACCAACTTTTTTGCAGTTTTCGGTAAATCGCCTTCAATCATTTCAGTGGTTTGCATATCAAATATTCCAGTGAAATCTCCATATCGGGCATGGAAATGCGGAGGGTTATGGTCATTATAATTTAGCGTGATAAATATTCCAAAAAATCTACAAATTTCAGGCATATTTTTAATTATTAATATTACAAATATACATAATTTTTTGTAACCACACTGAATTTTGATTAATCAAATTTTCAAGTAATTTATTAAAATGGTATATTTCCAATTGATATAACAAAGTTTAATAAATCATCAAATTTTCAATCTACGTTTTTGGTGTCAGCACAATAAACGGTATCAACATTTCTTCGAGCGACACACCGCCATGCTGGAAAGTATTTTTGTAATAACTTACATAATAATGGAAATTATTCGGATAAGCAAAAAAATCGTCGTTGCGCGCAAAAATATAGGTCGAACTTAAATTTGATGTTGGTAAATAAACTTTTGCAGGATTTGTTATTTCGAAAACTTCTTTTGGATTGTAATTTAAGTTTCTGCCTTGTTTGTAACGTAAATTAGTTGTGGTATTTTTGTCGCCGACAACTTTTATGGCGTTATTCACTTTGATTGTTCCGTGGTCGGTTGTAAGAATTATTTTGACTTTTTTTGTTGCTAATTCTTTAAGCATTTCCAGCAATGGCGAATGTTTGAACCACGACAATGTTATTGATCGGTAAGCCGATTCGTCGTTTGCCAGTTCTTTTATCATGTCCATTTCGGTGCGTGCGTGCGAAAGAATATCAACAAAATTATATACTATGACTGTCAGTTGATTGGCAAGATAATTTTGTAAATTTTCGGCAACTTTTTTACCGCCTTTTATATTCAATACTTTTTCATAAGAAAATTTCGGGTCTTTACCAAAGCGTGTCAATTGTTTTTTTAGCAATTCTTCTTCGAACATATTTTTGCCGCCTTCTTCGTCGTCGTCGAGCCAGATGTTGGGATAAAGTTTATCTATTTCCGATGGCATCAAACCTGCAAACATGGCGTTGCGTGCGTATTGTGTGGCAGTCGGTAAAATGGCGCAGAATATTTCTTCGGTTTCGGTTTGGTACAATTCCGAAATTTCGCTTTCAATCATTTTCCATTGATCAAAGCGCAGATTGTCAATCAAAATAAAAAATACTTTCTCACCTTTTTCGAGCAACGGAAAAACGCGCTGTTTAAAAATCATGGGCGACATCAGCGGTTTTTTGTCAGCCTTTTCGTTGAACCAACCAATATAATTTTGTTTGATATATTTTGCATACGCGCTATTTGCTTCATTTTTTTGAAGTTTCAACACTTCGTCCATTGCGTGATCGTCGGATGCGGCTAATTCCAGTTCCCAGAAAACGAGTTTTTTGTAAACGTCAACCCAATCGTTAAACGAATTTGCATTATTAATCAATATGCTTAGCTTCGTAAAATCAATCTGGTAAGCCGACGTGGTTTTTTGCGAAACGAGTCTTGATGTATCGACGTTTTTCTTGATAATTAATAAAATTTGTTTTGGATTGACGGGTTTAATCAGATAATCATTTATTTTCGAGCCGATTGCCTCGTCCATAATGTTTTCTTCTTCGTTTTTTGTAATCATTACCACAGGAATGTTGGGTAGCATGGTTTTGATGACGTTCAACGTATCAAGTCCCGACATGCCGGGCATGTTTTCGTCGAGAAAAATAATGTCGAAGACATGCTTTTTCAAAAGTTCAATTGCATCGTTACCGGAGTTTGCAGTTTTAACGGCATAACCTTTTTCTTCGAGAAATAATATGTGTACTCTGAGCAAATCTATTTCGTCGTCCACCCAAAGAATATTTACCTGGCGCATAATTTAATTGTTAATGGTTAATTGTCAATTGTTAATTTGGTTAATCTATAACAATTTACCATTAACAATTGACCATTGATTTTTACTTTTCTTTTGTATAATATTTCTTAAAAAATTTAATGTAACGTTCTATTTTTTTGTCGTTTTGCAGCGTTGCTAAATTGTCGAATGAAATGACAAAATACTGATAGTCGGTCTTTTTAAAATCTTTAAAAACTTTTTCGTCGGTTTTTATTTTTTTGAAATACGACATTGCAACTTCTTTGCTTTCGAACGGTTTGACGGTTACTGCTTTGACGGTATCAATGTCATTGACAGCCAAATTGTAAGTTTTGTCGCTGTAATTGTCAACGTCAAATTCAAGAACATTAAATTTCAGTTGCTCCATATTTAGTTTTTTGCTACTGACAACGATAACAAAAACATGCAATGCTTTTTCGTCGAACTTGTAGATTTTTTCGGCGTTTGGTAAATCGTCATATTCATAAGTCGAGTCTTTTACAATTTTCGTCGGTGATTTTCGCATCGCTGCCAATATATCTTTTGCCGATTTAGCAACGTCTGCAGACGGATATTTGTTTATAATGTCGAGTAAATCGGTTTTAAATTGTGTAACATCAGGTTTGTTCATTTCGCCAACCGACAAGGCTTTGATAAACATAAATTTTGGCATCAGTTTATTGTCTGGAAAAGTTGTTTTGGCTTCGTTAAAATTATTGACTACCGATGCGTATTGTTTTGATTGATACAATTTGTAAGTATTTTCGTATAAATCTTGCAAACGGTTTTGGTTTGCCATTAATTCTTGTATATAATTTGGATTGGTGAACGATTTGGCATAGCGGCTGTCTGGAAATTCGGTTATAATTTTACTTTTATACAACTCCATTTTGGCTTGATCGCCGGTTTGTCTATAAATCTGATACAAGTTGTAATATGCTTCGAGTTTGTTGTCGCCTTTAGGAAAACGCGTAATCAATTCGTCAAAATATTTGATGGCAAGTTCGTTTTCGTTCAATTTGTCTTTATACACACGTCCGACCTTAAAATATGCGTCCGAAATTTTTAGGTTTGATTCGACAATTGCAGAATCGTTTTGCGGAATGTTACGCGTATAATAATCGCGCATTTTGTTTGTCAGTTTTGTTTTTACCGAATCTGTTTTGGTAGTCGTAGCAGTTGTTTCATCGCTGGTCGCAACAATCGCTTTATTTTTACGACGCCAATCGTCTTCGAGTTTGCGTTTGCCCCATTTTTTATAAAACTCAGCTTGCCCCAATGCAATTGACGAAGGATTGTAAAAATACCATTTACCGGTTGGTGTAATACTTCCCATTCCATATTCTTCGTGTGGTTGGTTGGATTGGCGATTCAACAATTCTTGTTGGGCTTCGCGTTTTGCTTCTTCTTCTTTTTCCTTTACTTTTTCAATAATTCCGTCGATTAAAGCCATTTGCTTGTCTTTTGGCATTTTGGCAATTTTCTGAATACTATCCTGAAACTGAATTGTTGTAAGACCTTTTGTCAATTCTGTAAGATTTTTTGCTTTCAGCGCTATTTTGTCAAAGTCAGTATAATCGTGATTGATGTAAGAAACCGTGCTGTCGAAATAAGCCTGTGCCGGAACATACTGCGCTCTGTCGAAATAAATATTTGCCAAGGCCAGATATGACAAACCTTTCTGATGATTGTTGTTGACGCTTGTCATTGCTGACATACGATAATACTTAATTGCTTGGTCAATATTATTTTGTTTAAATTCGATGTTTGCAAGCGAATAATAAATCTGGTCGCGGTACTCCATATTTTTTTCGTCTTTGAGCATTTTAAGCAGTTGACCTTTAATGTCGCTTCCGCCCGAACCAAGCGTGTAAGTTTGCGCACGGTTAATCTTTGCATTGAAAGCCATTTCGTAAGGTGGATTTTTTCTGATAACCAAATCGTATAAATCGGTTGCTTTGCGATTGTCATTGTTGCGTTGATATATTTGCGCCAAAATAAAATTATAACGGATTTTGTCTTTTCGTTTCAGTGGCGTTTTGAGCGCTTTTTCTATAAACGGCGCTGCCTCGCTTAATTTGTTTTGTTTCATAAAATAGTCGGCAGTAATGAGCGATAGTTCGCCTTTTTTATCGTAAGGAAATTTTCTGGTGCTACCCATTAGGTCAATTATGTCTTTTGCTGACTTGTACTCTTTTTGCTGAATGTACGTGCGCGCCATCCACAAATTTGCATCGTACACAATTTTGTCAGGCGAATATTCTTTAATCATAAAATCGAATGTCTTGAGCGCTTGCGGATATTCCTGTCGGTAAAACTGCGCCTTGCCCATGTACAAATATGCGTCATAAACATAATCGCAAAACTCGCGACGGTTATAGAAATCGCTTTCTTTTTTGTTTTTAAACTTCGGTGTTTTCGCCTTGACAACTTTTTTACTTTTACCTTTTTTTGACGTTACTTCTTTTTCGCCGGGCTTGACGGTTATAGAATGCTTCTTTACAAGTTTGATTGATTTTTTGATTGTTTTATCAAAGTCACTCGAAGCAGATTTTGCCGCGGCAGCGTCGCCATAAATAAACAACGGAAGCACTTCGGTGTAATTGTCTTTATACGTTGTAGCAATTTTGGTAACGCCTTTATTAAAACTTTCGCTGCCATTGAACAGGATGTTGTATTTTGCAGTAACATTGTGAAATGTGCGCGTAGCGACTGTATTTTTTTTGGTTGAACAGCCCAAGAAAACTGCAACGGTCAAAATTAATGCGACGATAAAAACGGACTTCTTTGTCAATGGTGAAAAATTAAATAATTTATAAATAGCTTCTTTTTAAACTTCGATTTTGCAAAGATATTTTATTTTTCGCAAAAAAAATGTAAAATTTGTCTTCGAAATTTTGCTAATAAATTAAATAAAATGACATACAACGTTTCCAAGTCAGTAATCATTACAGCCGGTGGCAGTGGTTTGCGCATGGGCGCCGATATTCCAAAACAATTTATTGAACTTGCCGGAAAACCAATACTGATGCGTACCATCGAAAAATTTGTTCAGTTCGACGCCAAGATTAAAATTGTTGTTACGTTGCCCGAAAGTCAATTCGAGTTTTGGAAAGACTTATGCGTCAAACATCAATTTAACGTCAATTTTATTTTGACTACCGGTGGCGAAACGCGCTTTCAGTCAGTAAAGAATGCGTTGGCGTTTTGTAAAGATTCCGGTTATGTTGCGGTGCATGACGGCGTGCGACCGTTGGTAAGTTTGGAAACAATTAAAAGATGTTTCGACTGCGCCAAGCAAAACGGAAATGCAATACCGGTAATCGAAGCGCTTGAATCAATCAGAGAAATTTCCGGTTCGACTTCCGTTTCTGTTGACAGGAATAAATATAAAATGGTGCAAACACCACAGGTTTTCGAAACCAAAATTTTAATTGACGCTTACAAACAAGAATTTTCGCCACTGTTTACCGACGACGCTTCGGTTGTAGAAAATCTTGGGCACAAAATATTTTTAGTTGAAGGAAACCGCGAAAATATTAAAATAACTACTCCTATTGATTTGTTGATTGGCGAAGCGTTGATGACAAATATAAATCGTTGAATATCTGATTATAATTTACAATAAAAATAAATAAAAATATTCGTCAAAATAAGCTGAAAAAAATAGTTTGATGTAAATTAATATTGTACATTTGTTAAGTAAATATATGTCGCGGAATAAAAAGCGACCTTTACGACTCAAGAAATTGAGTTTTTAAAACAATCGAAATGCTGCCTCTTAAAAGCAGCTACGCTAAATGCAATAAAACTTTTAGCACCGGACAACTGAGTTTGTCCAAAACATTAAAGGAGATTTAGGAGGTTCCACGGTCTGATCTCCTTTAACTGTTTTATATAGTTGCCCACAATCGTTCAATCAAAGTCCGTATTCGGACATTTAATTTTCCTTTTCCGAAAACATTTTTTCCTTAGATTTTTTATTATCAACAAACTAAAACTATTGGCAAAACAATTGATAAATTGAATGTGAAATAATTTTTGTTTACCATGCTAAAAAACTATTTGCTCATTGCTGTCCGGAATATGATGAATAAAAAAGTTTATTCGTTTCTAAATATTTTTGGTTTAACAATCGGCATCACTTGCAGTATTTTGATTTCGTTATTTATAGTGAATGAACTAAGTTTCGATAAATTTCACAAAAACAAAGACCGCATTTCGCGCGTCATTTCGCAAGTAGCCTTTCCCGGTGAACGCGAAACAAAATATTCAATTTGTTTTGGTACGCTCGCTCCGGCAATTTCGCAGGAAATTCCTGAAGTCGAATCTGTAACGCGAGTGTTTAATCAGGGTAGCGTCAATATAGAAATTGAAAACAAACGGTTCTACGGCAACAATTTAAAGTTTGTTGATTCAACTTTTTTGCAGATTTTTTCTTTTCCATTAATTGCCGGCGACGCAAAAACAGCGCTGATTACGCCCGATGGAATTTTAGTAACAGCCAAAACCGCTATTAAAGTTTTCGGAACTACCAATGTCATAAATAAATCAATAAAAGTTGAGAGTAAAATATACTTTATAACTGCTGTTTTAAAAGACGTACCGGCTGCATCGCATTTGCAGTTTGATTTGCTGGCAAACATTTCAACCTCGCCAATTAAATTTTTGATTGAAGGTAGCGGACTCGAATTTATTACCTATTATTTCGAAAAGCCAAATATTGACTCGAAAGTAACGTCAGAGAAAATTTCGAAACTGAATAGCAAACTTATGTTGGAACGTTGGAAAGATAGAGGTAAAAAATATTTAAGCATCACACAACCACTTACTGACATTCAACTTTTTTCGAACGATATTTCAGACCAGTTGTTACACGGAAATTTACAAAATATTATTTTATCGGCTGTTTTGGTTTTGCTTATTTTGGTTATTGCCGTCATTAATTTTATTAACTTGTTGGTTGCCCAATCCGAAAGTCGTTTTAAAGAAGTCGGTATGCGCAAAGTTCTTGGCGCATTTAAGAACGATTTAATTTTTCAATTCGTCGGCGAAGCATTTGTAACTACTTTGCTCTCAATTTTTATTGCATTGTTTCTTGTCGAACTGCTTGTTCATCCTTTTGGTGTAATGCTTGGCAGGAATCTTGAATTCGAATCGGTAATCAATCTTAATA
>Ga0265327_10001535_pt1 | contig 28497 bp, 20 predicted proteins | sample 41621metaG_FD_202089 | JGI IMG/M metagenome (GOLD analysis project Ga0265327, IMG submission 202089) | Rhizosphere microbial communities from Carex aquatilis grown in University of Washington, Seatle, WA, United States - 4-16-21 metaG | ecosystem: Host-associated > Plants > Roots > Rhizosphere...
TTTCCAATCAAGGGGCAGCCCAATCGTCCATATCCGATCACGGTTGCACTGACCCCCTTTGTTGAACCGTTTCTCGCCAACACGGCTGGCCGCAATCAGTTCCGCATCATTGGCGGGCACTGGAACGCCGGGGCCTATGAGGTGGATCCCCGGGTCTTGAACCGGATTAGCTGGCAGGGCAATACGTCCAGCAATATCCGCCCAAGCCTTGACGCGCTGTATTTCTCCATTTTTGACAGCACGGATTCGGCTGCGCTGTTCCCGCCCAGCGGACGGACTCGCATCCTCAGCCCGCTTGGCACTTCCACGACAATCCCTCCGTTTTTCTTCCTGGTGGGGGATGACGGCATCATCCATGTTGACTTCGAACGGAGTCAGGGCGGGATTTTGACCGACATCTCCACCCGCCACTTTGAGGCCCCCATCCGCTTCATTGATACGTATGCCGGTTTTGCCCAGATCACCTTCCCTGTCGGCAGCAAGTCATCCACGATTACCTCGGGTGCCGACTACGACAAGGATGGCTGGTCCAACCTCACGGAATACGCTTATCAGAGTGATGCGACCAATACCGACGCCGCAGTGCCGGATAGTCCGCTCCTGACGGGGAATTTCACGGTTACCCCTCCGGCCACGAATGCGGTTCGGACCGTCACCATTCTGAAGCGCCCCAATACGGGACTTTCCCTCACTTACGGGTTCCAGACCAGCACGGACGGCGTTCACTACAAGGCCGCCAAGCTGACTACCGCCGGCGGTTGGACCGTGATCACGGATGACACGACCACCTTGCAGGTGCAGAGCACGGCAGCCATTCCTGCCTCGGTGGTGTTCCGTCCTACGGTCAAGGCGAATTATTAACCTTCCCCAAGGGCGTGGCGGATTTTTTTCCGCCGCGCCCTTGTGCTTTTCGCCCTCGCCAAGGAAGGTTGATCCCGGATGACAGTGAATGACGTGATATTGCAGACGAGTGAGGCCTTGGAATCGTTTGTCGATTCAATCGCCACGGAAAACGGAGTGGTCTGCGCCGTCGATACGGAGGCCGATAGCCTTCATCGCTATCGCGAGTCCCTTTGCTTGGTCCAGTTTGCCGTTGATTCGCGTTGCGTGTTGATCGATCCCCTGGCCATCTCCAATCTGGCTGCCTTGTCGGGCCTGCTTTCCGGGGCCGTGGTGTGGATGCATGGTGCGGACTATGACATGACCATGCTCCGGCGACAGTTCGGCGAGTTGCCAGCCACTGTTTATGATACCCAGATCGGCGCCCGCCTCCTTGGAGCCCGCCGGTTTGGTCTGGCGGACCTCGTGCAGAATTACTTCGGGATCGAGCTTTCCAAATCCTCGCAGAAGGCCGATTGGGGCAAGCGTCCACTTTCCCCGAAGATGGTGGAGTATGCGCTCAACGATGTCCGCTACCTGATGCCCATGGGCGAAAAAATCGTAGCGGATCTGAAGGCGCGCGGTCGGTTCGAATGGTTCGACGAGAGCTGCGTCGCCGCCCGCAAGAAAGTCCTTGAGCGTGATGATTCCCGCGAGGAAGCCTGGCGGATTCAAGGTTCGGGCCGACTTGATCGAAAAGGGCTGGCCTATCTCAAGGCCGTATGGCAATGGCGTGATGCCGAAGCCGAAGCTTGGGACCGCCCCTCCTTCATGGTGGCGACCAATCGTCAGTTGGTTGACTGGAGTGTCACCCTCACGGACGGCGGACAGATCTCCTTGCCCCCGTATTTCCGTCCCGACCGCCTCAGGCGTTTTCGCGAGGCGCTTGCGGCCGTGGAGGTCATGGTCGAATCCGATTACCCGGACCGTCCGCGTGGCCGCCGCCGCCGCCGGGACTCCGGGTTCGACCGGCGTCTGGATGATCTGCTGAAGAAGCGCGAGGATATGTCACGGGAGCTTGATATTGATGGCTCGTTGATCGCGCCCCGTGCTTCGTTGGAAAGCATCGCGGCGGATGAGGCCACCCCCTCCGAGCTGCTTCTCGTTTGGCAGCGTGGTTGTCTCGGTCTAGGGGAATAAGCAGGGGGATAAGAAACTGGTTCAGAGGCCAGCTTGAATAAGCGGCTGTCCTTTGCTTTTTTCGGAAAGCCATGGAGCCCTTTCGTTCGAATGCTGACGGATATATCCGATCCAGAGTGCCCTTCAAGTGTTCCTCCTGTGGGGTGAACCTGCTGGCTGGGTCTGGAACGCCGATGGCCGGAACCTGCCCCGCTTGTGGCGGATGGATCACCGCTCCCTCTTTGCTCCAGCCCATGCCTTCCTCCGCTGTCGAGTCCAAGCGTCCGCATCGACCCCGCTTTGAGCCTCATGGGAGCACCACCTTTCGCGTCCGATCGGGAGGTCAGTCCCGCGGAGTCGGCCCCGACCTGATCTGGGATAGTGCCTATGAATCGAGGAAGGAAATGAGGGGCTTTTACCGCTTTCTCGCCGCCATCGGTGTAGCGGTGACCCTGTGTCTGGCGATGATCTACGCGCTGTCTCGCCAATGAGATCTTAAGTCTTTGATAAAAAGCGAATTAGCTTGGGAGTTCTGCTGTTATTTTTCGCCGAAAGTCCTTGTTTAAGTGCCTTGAATTTCGGACCTTTGGGTCGCCCATGTCCGAGACTCCGACCGATCCCTTGCCACCCGGAACCCAAGTCGCCTCCGGCCAGCTTTACGATGCTGCCCAGATCGACAAACTCGAAGGCCTTGAGGCCGTCCGCAAGCGCCCCGGAATGTACATCGGCGACCCCGATGAACGAGGTCTCCACCACTGCGTGTTCGAGGTGCTGGACAACTCGATCGACGAGCATCTGGCCGGCTATTGCCAGCGCATCAAGGTGGCCATTCATGTCGATGGATCGATTTCGGTCGCGGACAATGGCCGTGGCATTCCGGTGGACATTCATCCGAAGTTCGGCATCCCAGCGGTCGAGCTTGTGCTGACCAATCTGCACGCCGGCGGCAAATTCGGCCAGGGTGCCTACAAGTATTCCGGCGGTCTCCACGGCGTCGGTGCGAAGTGCGTCAACGCGCTTTCCGACTGGTTCAAGGCCGAGGTTTTCCGCGGCGGGAAGGTGCACATGATCGCCTTCGAGCGTGGCAAGACCACCTCGCCCCTGTCCGTGATTGGTGAGGTCGATCCGAGCCGCACCGGCACCACGATCACGTTCTTCCCTGATGCCACGATTTTTGTCGATACGATCGAGTTCAAATTCGACCGCCTCGCCTCCCGTTTGCGCGAACTTGCATTCCTGAACCCAGGTCTGACAATCGACCTGGAAGACGAACGGCCGGAGTCGGCCAAAAAAGCGACTTTCTACTATGCGAAAGGCATTGAGGAATTCGTCGACCAGCTTGGCGAGAACAAGACCATCATCCACGAGCCCGTCATTCTCCACGGCCGCCGTCAGGTGGAGCTGGATTACGATGGCAAGAAGACCAGCGACGACGTGTTCGCGGACGTGGTTTTCCAATACAATGATTCCTACAACGACCAGATCCTCTGCTACGCCAACTCGATCCCGAACGCGGACGGCGGCACGCATTTGACGGGTTTCCGCACGGCACTCACGCGCGGCCTCAATCAGTATGCGAAGGCGAACAAGATCGTGAAGGACAAGGATCCGTCCCTGTCCGGGGACGATGTCCGGGAAGGCCTGGTGTGCGTGATCTCGGTGAAAATGCCCAACCCGCGCTTCAGCTCGCAGACAAAGGACAAGCTCGTGAACACCGAAATCGAGGGCGTGATTTCCTCGATCGTTTACGAAGGTCTGATGCAGTTTTTCGATGAGAATCCGGGCACGGCAAAGAAGATCATCGAGAAATCGATCAACGCCGCCCGCGCGCGCGAGGCGGCCCGCAAGGCACGCGAAACGGTGCGCAAGTCCGCTCTTTCCGGTGGAGGTCTTCCCGGCAAACTCGCTGACTGCTCCGAGCGCGATCCCGCGAAATCCGAACTCTATATTGTCGAAGGAGACTCCGCCGGTGGCTCTGCCAAACAAGGCCGCGACCGACGCACCCAAGCCATTCTGCCGCTGCGTGGAAAGCTCATCAATGTCGAGAAAGCCCGCCTTCACCGCGCGCTCCAGAACAAGGAAATCCAGTCCATGATCACCGCTATCGGTGCCGGCATCGGCGATGGCGAGCAGGAAGGTTCCTTCAACATCGCCAAGGTCCGCTACCATAAGATCGTCATCATGACCGATGCCGATGTGGACGGGTCGCACATCCGCACGTTGCTGCTGACGTTCTTCTGTCGTCACATGCCGGAGCTGGTGAAACGCGGCTACCTCTACATCGCGCAGCCACCGCTTTATCTGGTCAGCCGCAAGAAGCGCCAGGAATACGTTCAGGACAACGACCAGCTCAACCGCATCCTTATCGATCTCGGCGCCGGTGAGGCGGTCCTCCGCAACCGCGACCGTTCGCGCTCCTTCACCGGTGACGAGCTCAAGTCGATCCTCGAAAGCTTGTCCTCGCTCTCCCGTTTCTCGTCTTCAATCGAAGGCAACGGAGGAAATTTCAAGGACTACCTCGCTGCCCGCCAGAACGGCCGTTTGCCCCAGTTCATGCTCCGCACCCGCGTCGGCAATGATGAGAATCTGGTGTATTTCCAGGATGAAGCCTCCCTGCGGGCTTTCGCTGCCGAAAACAGGGATCTCAGGCTGTTCGACGAGGTCCTCACCGACGAGGAAATCGCGGCCTACACCGGCCCGTCCCGGCGTGCGAACCTTCACGAACTCCACGAGTCCAATGCCATCGCGCGCATTTTCTCGCGGCTCGATGAAGGCGGCATCGATACCACCGTCTTCTGGGATGATGACGCGCCGCTGTTCGAACTCGTCGAAGGCGAGGGCGACAAGCAGACCATTACTCCGATCTTCAACATCCAGGATATCCTCACCCGCGTCCTCGAAATCGGTCGCCGTGGCGTGCAGATCAAACGCTTCAAGGGTCTTGGTGAAATGAACGCCAAGGAACTCTTCGAGACCTCCATGGAGCCGGGCAAGCGCCAGTTCCTCCGCGTCCGCTTGGACGAGGATAATGCCGTCGAGGCTGACAAGATGTTCGACGTGCTGATGGGCGACATCGTCGAACCCCGCAAACGCTTCATTGAAGACAATGCACTCAATGTCCGAAACCTGGATATCTAACGGGATTCGCCCAGTCCCGCCCATCCCTTTTCAACCTGCAGATTTCCGATTGTAAATGTCAGACGAGCACATCAAAGCCATCAACGTCGCCGAGGAGTTGTCGAACTCCTTCCTGGAATATTCGATGTCGGTGATTATTTCCCGCGCGCTTCCCGACGTCCGGGACGGCCTCAAGCCTTCCCAGCGGCGCATCCTCTACGCCATGCGGGAACTCAATCTGGCGCCGGGCAAGCAGCACATCAAGTGCGCCAAGATCTGCGGTGACACCTCGGGTAACTATCACCCGCACGGTGAATCCGTCATCTATCCGACCCTCGTCAACATGGGCCAGAAATGGTCGATGCGCGACACACTCATCGACGGCCAGGGAAACTTCGGTTCGGTGGAAGGCGACCCTCCGGCCGCCATGCGATACACCGAGGCCCGCCTGACCCACCTCGGTATGGCGATGATGGATGACCTCGACAAGGACACCGTCGATTTCATTCCCAACTACGACGAACGCCTGACCGAGCCGACCGTTCTTCCCGCCGCGTTCCCGAACTTCCTCGTCAACGGCGGCACCGGCATCGCCGTCGGCATGGCGACCAACCTTGCCTCCCACAACCTCGGCGAGGTGGTGGACGGCATCTGCGCGCAGATCGACAACCCCGCGATCACGCTCCCGGAGCTGATGCAGTATATCAAGGGACCGGACTTCGCGGTTCCCACCGAGATCCGCGGGCTCAAGGGCATCGAGGAATACTTCCGCACCGGCCGCGGCTCGATGCGCATGCGCGGCCACATGGAGATCGTCGAAAGTGATACCGGCCGTGCGATGATCATCATCCGAGGCGTCCCCTACGGCGTGAACCGTGCGACGCTGCAGGAACGCATCGCCGAATTGGTCAACGAAAAGGTCCTTACCGGCATCTCCGGCATGCGCGATCTTTCCGCCGAAGATACCTGTATCGAGATCGAACTGAAGCGCGACGCCCGCCCGCAGGTCGTCATGGCCCAGCTCTTCAAGCTCACTTCCATGGAGACCTCGTTCTCCGTGAACATGTTGGCGATTCACAAGAACCGCCCGAAGCAGCTTTCGCTCAAGGAGGCCATCGATGCCTACATCGAGCATCGCCGCGAGGTCGTCATCCGCCGCACCCGCTACCTGCTGGGCAAGGCCGAGGAGCGCGCCGAGCTGCTGGAGGCCTTCCTGCTCGCGCTCGGCCACCTCGATGACTTCATCAAGATCATCCGTTCGTCGAAGAACCGCGACGAGGCCCGTGAACGGCTCGCCGCCTACAATTTCCCGGTCGCCACCGCGCAGAACTTGGGAATTCTCATCCGCTCGCAGCCGTCCATTTCCGGCGACACCTACACCTTCACCGAGCGCCAGGTGAACGCCATCCTCGAGTTGCGCCTCTACCAGCTCACCGGCATGGAGCAGGACAAGGTGAAGAACGAATACGACAACGTCCTCGCCGACATCACCGACCTGATGGACATCCTCGCCCGCGAAGAACGCGTGCTCATCATCATCAAGGACGAGCTGCGGGTCATCAAAGACAAGTTCGCCACGCCACGCCGCTGCACCATCCTCGCCGACGTCGGCGAAGTCGCCATGGAAGACCTCATCGCCAATGACGCGATGATCGTCACCCTTTCCCATCGCGGTTACATCAAGCGGACTCCTTCGAGCGAGTACCGCGTCCAGGGGCGCGGTGGCAAGGGCCTCAAGGGGATGGAGACCAAGGCCACGAAGAAGGACGAGGCCGACGATTTCGTCGAGCACCTCTTCAGCGTCCAGGCCCACGACTACCTGCTGTTCTTCACGAACACCGGTCGCATGTATGTCCAGCGCGTCTATGACCTTCCCGAAGGTTCGCGCACGTCGACCGGCCGCAGCATCAAGAACCTGCTCGATCTCAAGCCCGAGGAAAAGATCGCCGCGTTGCTCCGCCTCGAACGCGCGGTGGATGAGAAGGGCGATGACGTGACCTTCCGCGAGGATGCCGGTTTCGTGTTTTTCGCCACCCGCAACGGCAAGGTGAAAAAGACCGCTCTCAACGACTTCCGCAACTACCGCAAGGCCGGCCTTACCGCCATCAATCTCGACGAAGGCAACGACCTCATCGGCGTGAGCCTCACCAGCGGTGAGGACGAGATCATCCTCGTCACGCGGGATGGCATGAGCATCAAGTTTACCGAAGGCGTTTACAAGAAGCCGCAAGGCGAGGCCGAAGATGGCGAGGAACCGGATACCAGCCAAGAGGCCGCGGAAGACGAAGGCCGGCCGCAGATCCGCCCACAAGGTCGCGCGACCGCCGGCGTCACTGGCATCCGCCTGAGGACCGGCGACTACGTGGTCGGCATGGCGATCGTCTCCGAGGAAACGATGTTGCTCGTTGCTTCGGAAAATGGTCTCGGCAAACGCACGGCGTTCTCCAGCTATCGCTCCCTCCGCCGCGGCGGCCTCGGGGTGAAGACACTCAACGTCACTGACAAAACCGGCAAGGTCGTCAACGCCGTCTCCGTCACCGAGCAGGACGAACTCATGCTCATGACCTCCACCGGCCAGAGCATCCGCATCCGCGTGAGCGAGATTCGCGAAACCGGCCGCGTCGCCCAAGGCGTGAAACTGCTGACCCTCAAGGAAGGCGAAAAGCTGCAGGATATTTCGAAGGTAATCCCCGATGGCGAGGATGCCGGCGCGAACACCGAAGGCCTCGAAGCCAGCGATTCCGAAGACGCCGAAGGGGAGATCCCGGAAGGCGGCGAGGAGGAGTGATCGTGAATCGGCATGGGCTAAAGGCCCGTGTCCTCACGATGTCCGCGATTTGGTTGGACAGGGAGGGGGATTCGGACATCGTCCGGGTGCCGCTCCCCGGACGGTCGCAGGTGGGTGCAAGCCCACTTGAGGAAAGTCCGGACACCATAAGGCAACGCGCCCCGTGAAAGCGGGGGACGGAGGTTTCAACGCCTCCGGACGGAAAGTGCAGCAGAGAGTAAACCGCCGATGGCCCGCAAGGGATCAGGTAAGGGTGAAAGGGTGGGGTAAGAGCCCACCGCCCGAAGGGTAACCGACGGGGCACGGCAAACCCCACGTGGTGCAAGACAGAACAGGAGAAGGGCCGCCTGCCCGTTCATCTCCGGGTATTAGTCGCATCCTGCGCAAGCGGGGTCCTGCGCAAGCAGGAAGAGAAATGGCCGTCCAGTTCCTCCGGGGATGGACAGAATCCGGCTTACAGGGGAGCGGCACTCTTCTTTTTGCCTTCAAGGCCGTCCATTCGAGCCTTGTGGCCGTAATTGCTCCCTCTTGGCCGATTTTGAGACCATGAAATGCTTTGCAGACCTGAAAATTCACTTCACTGTATCACCAACGAAAGGCGACAGCGCACGCGAGTGAACTGAAACCTTTCCGACAGATTCCGTTGAGTCCAACGCAGGTATTCCGGGGCAAGATCCGGGGGGAGCGAGTCCCGGGAAGCCGCAAAGGACAACATCAACGGGAAATGCCTCACGAGGGCGCGAATCCGAATAGCTATCCCGGGTTCGCGCCCTTGGTGTTTTTGCCCAAGGCGCGGGCGTCCCCCCCGTTTCTACTTCGCAATAGCAGGACGCCAGCTTCGCGGTCACGGCTTGGCCACACCGAACTTGAGAAGAAGGGGCTCGAGCGCCTCGGCCCAGAGCTGGTATCCCGGCACCCGGGGATGCAGGAAGTCGGGCATCATCTCCTTGGAGATCTTTCCATCTGCGTCGATCAGCTTGCTCGTGAGATCGAGGTTGAAAACGGTCTTTTCATCGGCGAACGCTTTGATCTTCTGATTGACCTCATTGTTTCGGATTCGCATTGGATCCGTCTGCAACTGTCCGCGGGGGAAGATCGGCATGAGGACGACTTTGGCATTTGGCTTCCGCTCGTGCAGGAGATCAAGAATGCGGCGAACGCCGGAGGTGGTGTCCTCCGCCCCATCCATGCGGTGCCCGGTGTTGTTCGTTCCGATCATCAACACGAAGACCTTCGGGTCGATATGGTCCAGCTCGCCATTGAGAAGACGCCAAAGGACGTGCTCGGTATGGTCGCCTGAGAAGCCGAGATTGAGCGCCTTGCGCGTGCCATAGTATTGGGCCCACACGTCCTTTCCGTTGGTTTCCCAATTCTGAGTGATGGAATCCCCGAGGAATACGAGGTCGGGCGGATTCTGTTTTGCCTCCTTCATCTTCTCATTGTGGCGCTGGTTCCACCACTTGGTTTCCTCGCCGCGTTGCGCGGTCATGGTGGCGGGATTGATGCCATAGGATGCCTTGAGCGTGGTGTAGCGCTTCTGCATGTCCGCCAGCACCGGTGCGTAGGCAGGATCTTTAGCCACGGATTTCATTTCCTGCTGATCCTTCTCGAGATCGAACAGGTTCCACTGCTTGCTTCCTGGAAACCAGATGAGCTTGTAGCGCTCGCCGCGGATGCCGTCGTGGGCGGCCACATGGTGCGTGCCTTCACCACTATAAAAATAGTAGATTGAATCACGCCATCCATCCGGGGTTTTGTCACCCGCCTTGATGACCGGGACGAGGCTCTTGCCCTGCATGTCGGGTGGAACCGGCACGCCGGCCGCATCCAGGAAAGTCGGAGCGTAGTCGATGTTCTGGATCAGCGAGGCGTTGCGGGTGCCGGGCTTGGTCACGCCGGGCCAGCGGATGATAAAGGGCATCGAGAGGGACTCTTCGAACATCCAGCGCTTGTCGAACCAACCGTGCTCGCCGAGGTAGAAGCCCTGGTCGGCAGAGTAGATCACAATGGTGTTTTTCGATAGGCCGCTCTCGTCGAGGTAGTCGAGCACCTTGCCCACGCCTTCATCCACCGCACGGATGCAGCGCAGGTAGTCCTTCATGTAGCGCTGGTATTTCCACCGGGTGACGGCGTTGTCATCGAGCTTGCCGGCCTTCATGTCGGCCAGGAATTTCTCGTTCTCCGGTGTGAAGGCTGCCTCCCAGGCGGTGCGTTGCCCCGCCGTCATCCGCTCCAGTTCGCCGTCTTTGGCCGGGCCGGTGAATAGCTTCGGGTAGAGGTTCTCTCCGGTGAGTTTCATGTCAGGCCCCCACGAGAAATTCTTGGAAATCTGCATCTCCTGCTTCGACAACGATACGTCGCGATTCGCGTAGTCATCGAAAAGCGAGGGCGGCTCCGGGATCGTGACGTTGTCAAAGAGGTGGAAGTGACGCTCGGCGGGCGACCAGCTCCGGTGCGGAGCCTTGTGCTGGAGCATCAGCACGAAGGGCTTGGATTTATCCCGTCCCTCCTTGAGCCACGCGAGACCCTTGTCCGTGATCAGATCGGTGGCGTAGCCGGTTTCCATTTTCATCCCGGCCTCGGTGATGAACTGCGGATTGTAGTAGGTTCCCTGCCCGTTGAGGATGTCCCAGTGGTCGAAGCCGGTTGGCGTCGATTCCAGGTGCCACTTGCCGATGATCGAGGTCTGGTAGCCGGCCTTTTGGAGAAGCTTGGGGAACGTCTGCTGGGCACCGTCGAACCGCGAGCCGGTGTTGTCGATGAAACCATTGAGCACGGAATGCTTGCCCGTGAGAACCGTTGCACGCGAGGGGCCGCAGATCGAATTTCCGCAGTAGGACCGTGTGAACACCGTGCCGTCCTTGGCGATCCGGTCGATGTTGGGAGTCGGGGCCACGTCCTTGAGCGGCCCGCCGTAGGCGGAAATCGCGTTGAGGGCGTGATCGTCGGAGAAAATAAAGACGATGTTCGGCCGCTCTGCGGCTTGGAGAAAAGTGGCCGAGACCAGTAAGATCAAAAGCGAGTACAAACGCATCGCGCCGGATACGCCGGCGGAGGTGCCGTTTTTCAGGAAATTGGCCGCCGACTTGGAAATATTGGTCTCTAGAGCTGTCGCGCCACCGACTGCACGAGCGGAACAATCACGCCGTCAGTTTCCTCCTTGCGGAGCGGGGTGCTGCGCTTGAAGTCGGGAACGAAGACCGCGTTTTCGAGGGCCTTGATGGTCTTGGGATCGGTAAATGCCAGATTCAACTCCCGATTGATTCGCATGCTCAGCGTATCGAGGTTGGCGGAGCCAAAGGTGGCCCAGCCATCGCACATCATCACCTTCATGTGGGTCATCCCCGGATAACGGATGACCTTCACGCCCGCCGCCATCAGATGGCGGGCGGCGGCGAGATTGGCGGTGTCCATGATCGTGGAATCGCCGCGCTTTGGCAGGATCACCCGCACATCCACGCCACGCCTGGCCGCGGCGACCAGTTCATCTTCGATGTCATCGGCGGCAAAGTAAGGGTTCTCCACCCAGATCCGCTTCCGGCTGGCCCGGATCGCATATCGCGTAGCCTTGAGGACGTCGTAGCGGCCCACCACCGTGTCGGTGCGGAGGATACGGAGGGGGATTCCACTGCGCAGCGGGGGCGGATCGCGATGGATCGGATTACGGATAAGGGCCAGATCTCCCCATGGTCCGGCTTTGCGCCACGCCCGCGTAAATTCACGCTGCAACGGCGAGACGATCGGACCTTCCACCCGGGCCATGAGATCATGCCACTCGGACCGGTACTCGCGGCCGATGTTCATGCCTCCGAGATAGGCCCGCTCATGATCGAAGACGAATAGCTTGGTATGGTCGGAAACGAGCCATGGATTGAGTGCACGGCGTACTTTGACGCGGGATCCCTCGCGCAGGTAGTCGACAATTTCCGCTGGCGGGGTGAACCCGGCGGGTGCCGGCGTGTCCGGTGCCGCAGTCTGGGCGATGGTCGTGCCCATGTCGTCACACAGCACGTGAACCGGGATCTCGCCGGATCGCGCCTTGAGCAGATCGGCGCAGTGGACGGCGGCGTCGTCGTTGTCAAAAATGTACACCTGCACATCGATCGACTTGCGGGCGTGGGCCACCTCCTTTTCAAAATCCGGATAGAAGCTTGAACCATTGACAAGGAACGCGAGCGTGCCGCTGCCGGCGTGGCGGATACCGTGGTGGTCGAGCAGGTGTTCGAATTCGGGCGAGCCGGGGATTTCGGATGGCTGGGTTTCCAAAACTGGCGGAGAATCATTCACCCGCAGCATGGCCCGCATGCGCTGATAGAATAGTGCGAACCCCAATTTGGTGGTGGTGACCGGCTGTCGTAGGGAGGCAACCGCCGTCGATCGGAAAATCGCCATGCCGACGCCGCGGGCACCATCCAGCGAGCTGTTGGTCTGCGGGAGTTCGCTCGATTTCCGGGCGTTCAGGCCGAGGCTGCCGCAGGAGGTCAGGTTGACGGTGGCGAAAGCCAGACCGGCCAAAAGGAATCGTTGCGACAGGGGGCCGGTCATTCTGGATATAGTGTCGCAGTTCCTGCAGCAATGCAAGTGGACGCAGAAGACTTGCGGCGGGTCCTCCGGGCGGTTAGGGCTTGGCCATGGAACACCACGTCTATTTCTGGTTGAAGGAGGATCGTAAGGGCGAAGCCGACCGCGTCGCCTTTGAAGCGGGTCTCGAAGCCCTGTTCGAGATCAAGCACGTGGAGGAGGGCGTGTGGGGCACTCCGGCCCCCGTGATGGTCCGCCCGGTGATGGATCAGTCCTGGGACTACGCTCTGTCGATGACCTTCGCCACCATTGAGGCTCAGGACGCCTATCAGGTCGATCCTGACCATGAGGTATTCATCGACTCCTTCAAGGATCTGTGGGAGCGCGTCCTGGTGATGGACGTGCAGCCCCATTGACCAAAGTTATTTCCCCTAACGGAAGGCCAGGTCGCGGGAAACCTCGCGGCCTTTGCCCTCGATGACCAGGCGGTCCGGGCGAACGCTGACGATTGACCATGCGTTCACCCCAGGCTCATGCAGGATCGAGCGGAAGGTGATGAAGTGGATGCCCTCGTGAACGGCGTAGGCTCCCGCGTGGTTGTGGCCGTTCAGCCACACTTTCACGCAGCTGTGCTTGACCAACAGGTCAAGCAAGGGTTTGGGATTCCAAACCTGATTGCCGTCAGCAGGCAGGATCGGGTGATGGCCGCAGACCAGCACGATCTCACCGGCGGCGGTCGCGGCTTCCAGTTCGCGCTCCATCCAGCCCAGTTGTGCGTCATCTACTCCGCCATTCCAAATCGCGGCTCCCGGGTCGTGGGCGGCTTTGGCTTTTTCGTAGGCGGCTTTGCCAGCCTGCCCTTCCGTGGTGGCGACCGGATATTTGTAGAGGGAAGCCGCATTGGTATCGACCATCAGGAACCGCACCCGTCCGCTACGAAAGGTGTAGTAGTCATGGGGCATGTCCAGGGTCTGCACGACACGAGCCTTTTCGGCATCCGGGAGGGTGTAGTCGTGGTTCCCCAACAGGTGGTGCACCGGGTGCCCGAGGGGCTCCAGCAGGGGAAGCAGTGTCCCGAACGAGGCAAAGTTCCGGTCGATGAAATCCCCCAGATGAAGGGTGAAAGGCAACTTCCGCGAGGCGAGATCGGCCACGGCCGCCTTCAGTTTTTCAGGAGTGGTGCGGTAATGGCGTTCTCCCTCTGGATCGGCATCGGCATACTGGGCATCGCTGATCAGCCCGAAAGTGAGCAGGTCTGAATTGTCCGCCGGTCCCGCATTCGCGGCGAGTGCCGTGGCGGGAACCGCGAGGGAGGTGGCAAGAAACCGGCGCCGGTTCATACGCTCATCGGATGATATCGGAGCTTCGAGAGCAAGGATGGAAGCTATGCCGGCCTTGGAAGCCAACTCAGAGCCCGTAGATCTGATCGAAGATCGCCCGGTCCGCGAAATGGGTCTTCTGGGCTGCGGCCCACCCGCCGAATTCGTCATCGACCGAAAAGAGTTTCAGAGCCGGGAATTCTTCTGCGTGCTTGGCGAGGACCTCGGGCGAGCAGGGCCTCAGCTTGTGCTTCGCGGCGAGTTCCTGGGCAGCGGGTGTGTAGAGTGCGTCCAGGTAGGCCTTCGCCAGTGCCTGCGTGCCGTGTTTGGCGGCGTATTTTTCAACCACTGCGACGGGAGTCTCGGCGAGGATGCTGGATGTGGGATAGACAATCTCGGTTTTGTCCGCTCCGAGTTCATTGATCGCGAGATGGGCTTCGTTCTCGAAAGTAAGCAGGATGTCGCCGATCTGTCGCTGCGCAAAGGTGGAGGTGGCTCCGCGGCCGCCTGCGTCAAGGACAGGGACATTTTTGAAGAGCTTCGTCACGAAGTCCCGCGCCGTGGCGTCGCTGCCGCCCGGAGCGTGCTTCGCCTGCGCCCAAGCCGCCAGGTAGCTGTAGCGACCGTTGCCCGAGGTCTTGGGATTCGGGATGATCACCTGGATGCCCGGTCGTACCAGATCGGGCCAATCCTTGATCGCCTTGGGGTTCCCCTTGCGGACCAGGAAAACGATCGTCGAGGTGTAGGGGGCGGAGTTGTTGGGAAATTGCTTCTGCCAGTCCTTGGCCACCAGTCCCGCGTCCGCCAGCACCTCGATGTCGGTGGACTGGTTCATGGTGACTACATCAGCTTCCAGGCCATTCAGAACCGCCCCCGCCTGCTTGGACGAACCGCCATGGGATTGTTCGATCTTCGGCGTCTCACCAGTGTTGGTCTTCCAGACCGAGGCAAAGGTCTCGTTGAAGTCTTTGTAAAATTCCCGCGTCACGTCGTAGGAGACGTTCAAAAGAGAGGGAGCGGCTTGGACGGGGCCGAAGGTCAGCAGGAGCAAAGACAGAGCGCGGTGGAGCTTCATAATGAAAAACGGTGACAACCGTCACGGATTCGGAATGTAGATTAAACAGTAGAGAAACAAGCGGCAAATTGGAGAATTTTCTTGGTAATGAGAGTCAATCTCAATAATAGGGCGAGGTGAGCGACGATCCATTCACGGTGTTGGTGTCCCGGGCGGAAGCCTATTGGCGCGCCCGCGGAGGGCGTATGACACAGGTCCGGGTCATTCTCTGCCAGGTAATGGCGGCGCGAACATCGGCTTTTGTCGCGGAGGAAGTCGGGGAATGGGCGCGCGAAATCGACCGTGGCATTTCCAGTGCGTCCGTTTACCGGGCTTTGTCCGACTTGGTGGCAGCCGGATTGTTGGCTGAGATTGAAGCTCCTTCGGAGCGGAGGCGCTATGCACTGGTCCTGCTTGAGACAAACCAAGGACACCTCGAGCCGATCTGATCGAGCGGCTCGCACTGGGTATGGTCAGAGTTTTTTTGCGGTTCGCGACTTGGATCGAGCTCGGCAGCGGGCCTGACGGCAGGTCCCTCGCGGCCTCAATTCCGAGCAATCCATGCGTTGTGAATAACCCGCGAACAGATGCGTAAGTCGTTGGATTGAACTGTTAGAGGAGAGGACGCCCCAAAAGGCAGTTTGCGCGGGCCCATGGCCGAAAATGCGACTCCAACCAAAATTCCAAACAGTTGTTCACGGACCTCTCCGTCGTGGGGGAGGTTGAAAGCTCTCTAACCTACACGACATCAGCGCTATAAACCGGAGAAAAATGCCTTGCTCCCAGTTTTCCACAAGTTGTTCACACGCCCTGCATTCCGCCCGGTTTGGGCTCAAAAAAGGGGCGCTTTGCCCGGTTGCCGGAAATTGCCCTTGATCCTATTGGAAAAAGCTCAAATTGGCCATGTGAATAACTTGTCGAAAAGTTCCGATGAAGGAGGTTCATAGAACTTTTTGTGGCCTTCACTTCCCTGCTCGGCGGTTACCTGAGACTGGTATCGGAGACCCCTCCCAGGAACAGGCGCAGGACCCCGCGGATGAGGCTGAAGATGGCCCTCGCCATCAGAAACACCGCACCGAGCACGACTCCAACGGTCAAAATAAGCGCAATCCCGATCACGCCCAGCACCACCCATAGCGGCCACCAGCGCGGGTCGAGTTGGCGGACCCGGCCTTGCAGGGACTGCCACGAACCGTTTTGAAACGAATCCGGGGCCGATTCATGCGGGCGGGGTGCTTCGCCATCGACTTCCAGCACCTCCACCTCGATCGGTTCGCTCACGGGCAGATCATGGACCCTGCCCCTGCGGATCGCAATGCGAAGAGAACTCCAATTTTGGAATCAGAGAAAGGGAAGGTTCCATTCGCTCGATCCCGCGCTCCTTGAAAAAGGTTCAGCCTTTGATCTCCATCAGCATCTGCGGATTGTTCGGGAACTTCTTCAGGAAAAACAGCAGCCGCTCCATAGCTTCCACCGGTCGATGACCGGCCAGGCCGCGGCGGATGAGATGGATTTTGTGCAGGGAATGGTCAGCCAGCAGCAGTTCCTCGCGGCGGGTGCCGGATTTGAAGATGTCCACCGCCGGGTAGATGTAGTTTTCCGCGATCTTGCGATCGAGCACGAGTTCCATGTTTCCGGTGCCCTTGAACTCCTGGAAGATGGCTTCGTCCGCCTTGGAGTTGGTCTGGATCAAGGCGGTGGCGAGGATCGTCAGGGAGCCTCCGCCGCGGGTATTGCGGGCGGCGGCGAAGAGCCGGCGCGGCGTTTCCAGCGCACCGACGGTGAGACCGCCGGAGGCGATGCCCCGACCGCGCTGGCCCATGCCGTGGTTGTAGGCACGAGCCAGGCGGGTGATCGAGTCCATCAGCAGGAAGACGTCCTTGCCGGCCTCCACGAGGCGCTTGGCGCGCTCGATGGCCAGTTCCGCGATGCGGCAGTGGTTTCGCGCACCGTCATCGTTGGAGCTGGCGTAAATCTCGACACCGGGGAGGGCGCGGCGGAACTCGGTGACTTCCTCGGGGCGCTCGTCCACCAGCACGATCATCAGGTGCAGGGACTCGTCATACTTTTCGCGCACGGCCTCGGCGATGTGCAGCATGAGGGTGGTCTTGCCCGAGCGCGGAGGGGAAACGATCAAGCCACGCTGTCCGCGGCCCACCGGTGCCATGATGTCCACGACACGCGTGGTATAGCGGTCCGGGGTGGTTTCAAAGCTGATCCGCTTGGTGGGATTGATCGCCTTCAGTTCTTCGAACAGCGGCAGTTTCCGCGAATCCTCGGGCGCAAGGCCATTGATGGAGGTGATCTCGATCAACTGCGGTCCGCGTGGGCCTTCCTGGGCGACGCCGTGAATCCAGTGGCCGACCCGCAGGCCGAACTTGCGGACCGCTTCGGGCGGAACAAAGACGTCGTCACGAGCCTGTTCGAAGCGCTTGCCCGGCACGCGGAGGAAACCAAAGCCCTTCGGCGCGAGTTCGAGCATGCCATCGACATCGGTCTTCGGGCCTGTGAACTGCGGGGGCATCGGCCGGCGCTCGCCCTGATCCTGAGGGGCCCGGCGTTCACCTTGTGGATGTTGGTGGGGAGGGCGCGGGCCTTGCTCGTGGGGAGGTCTCTGGCCTCCATGGTTCTCGCCGCCGCCACTGCCGCCTTCGATACGTTCGCGATCGCGGCGGCGCTTCCGTTTGTCACGGCGGCGCTTGCTGCGGCTCTCGCGGGTCTCTCCGGGCACCGATTGATTCGAAGGAGCATGCTCACGCGGCTCCCGTTGCTCCTGAGGAGGCCGGGGCTCGCCGGATTCACGGGCTTCGCGAGGCTCCCGGTTTTCACGAGGCTCCCGCGGCGGGCGCGGTTCGCGCTGGATCGGACCGCCACCGGGGACGCGGCCAAACTTCCGCGATCCATTGGAGTCTTCGTCAGCCGGGCTTTCTGATTCCACACGCGGGGCCGCAGCGGGTGCCACCGGCTCGCGAACGGGCTCGGCAGCGGGGACCGGAGGCACGGAGGCCTGAGGAGGTTCGGGAAGGGGGCTTGCGGCAGCCGTAGCCTTGGCCACCTTGGAAGCGCGCTTCGTGGCAGGTTTGGCGGTGGGTGCCTTGGCGGCTGGTTCGGGTACTGGTGCAGGTGCTACAACAGCCGGAGCGGGAGCAGGGGCGGAAACCGCAGCCGGAGTGTCCTCCGTTGCCGCCTTCTTTTTGGCGACTTTCTTCGCGGCGGTCTTTTTCGCAGCGACTTTTTTCGCGGCCACTTTTTTGGTGGCTCGCTTGCGGGCGGGGGCGGAGCTGTCTGCGGAGGCTTCGATCGATGCGAAGGGCAGCAGGGTTTCCTCGTTGAAATCTTGGATCATCCGGAAAGTGGGAAAGGGTGCGTCAGGCGCTGAGTTGTTCGAGCACGTCATCCGCGACCTCGAAATTGGTGAAAACGTTCAAGGTATCCGCGTAATCGTCGAGGATGTCGTAGAGCTTCATGATCTGCTTGGCGGTCTCCAGATCGGAGACCACGGCGGGGCTCTGTGGCAGGGAGACGAGCTTTTCGGAAACCGGAGTCAATCCCGCGCCGCGCAACAGATTGGCCACCGTGCCGAGTTCATTGGGCGCTGTGTAGAGAATGTGCTCGGTCTCATCACTCTGCACGTCATCCGCACCGGCCTCGATGGCGACGTCCATGATCCGGTCTTCGGCCACGGAGTCGGCGCTCAGCCGGATTTCGCCCTTGCGGTCGAATTGGAAGGACACGCTGCCGGGGGTGGCCACATTGCCGTTGTTTTTTGAAAAAATTGTCCGCAGGTCCTGGGCGGTGCGGTTGATGTTGTCCGTGGCCATCTCAATGATAAAGGCCGTGCCGGAGGGGCCATAGGCCTCATAGGTGACCTCCTGGATCGCGCTGCCGCCGAGTTCACCCGTACCTTTTTTGATCGCACGCTCGATGTTTTCCTTCGGCGTGGAAACCGCCTTGGCGTTGTCGATGGCCGTGCGCAGGCGCGAATTCGTCGCCGGATCGCCACCGCCTGCGCGGGCCGCGAGGGCGATTTCGTGGGCACACTTGCTGAACACCCGGCCGCGAATGACATCCACGCGCGCCTTGATGTGTTTGACCTTGGACCACTTGTTGTGACCGGCCATGAGTTCGGGTCGGATTGAAAAAGATGAGGGTGGGAAAATATCCCGGTGCACGGAGGCACGCGATGGGACGCTTATGACAAGTCCGGGGAATCTGAAACCTGCCGTCTGCCACAATGCGAGACACAGGAGGCGGAAACCCCTTGGGCGGTTCAAAAATGAAGCACGCCGCCCTGTCGATCCAACACCGGCAAGATGCGGCCACTCCGGATTCTTGGCAACTCCAAATTTTTCGTCGCCGGAAACACCTTTCTCTCACGGGCGGCGACGCACAAACGGCAGGGTGGCGATCGCGAGCACCGGGTTGTAAAGGAAGAACAGGACAAGGAAGGCCACGACCTGGATCCCGTAAGGATGCCGCAGGACCTTTCCGGCAACCAAGGACAGGCAACCGAAAATGGGACTGAGAAGAAGAATACCCACAGCCATGAACACCGCCTCGGGAATAATCCCTTCATGCGGAGGAACATCGCCGAAAATATCGTGCCGGCTTTTGAACAGCTCGTACACGACCATCCCGATCAGTTGGAAAGCGAGCGTGATGCCACCAACAATCACGCAGACGGCCGCCGCAGCGTGGATCCGGGCCATCAGCGGCACGGGACGCCGATGCGCGAGCAACTCATTGGTGCTGTCATCCATCGCTCCCTCCCATTCCGCCTCATTCCATTCCTCCTGAACCGGCAGTTTGTCTGGCAGCATCGTTTCCCAGCCTTCCGGCACGATCAACACCGGCCGCATGATGCCGAGTAAGCCATAAAACGAAGCCATGCATTCGTGCCCCGGCTCGGAGGGAATCCCGAGATCCGCCAGTCGCTGGCGATCAATGGAAATCAAAACCGGATCGCGATCGACATGCAGAACGGGCATCGGGCGGCAGTTTGCCCTAACGGAGAACCGGGTTCCAGCGCGGAAACGAGCTTACCGGTTGACCCTGTCAGCCTCGAAGTCTAAATCCTAGTCACCATCCCAGCCTGACATGAAAGATCCCATTACCGTTTCCATCACTGGTGCCGCAGGGCAGATCGGCTACGCGCTCCTTTTCCGCATCGCCTCCGGTGCCGTCTTCGGACCGGACCAGCCGGTGAACCTGCGCCTGATCGAAATCGAACCGGCCCTCCCCGCGCTGCAGGGCGTGGTGATGGAGCTGGATGACTGCGCGTTTCCGCTGCTGCGTGAGATCACCCCGACCGCCGACCTGAATGAAGGCTTTCGCGGCACGAACTGGGCCCTCCTCGTCGGCTCGGTGCCGCGAAAGGCCGGGATGGAACGCGCCGACCTGCTCGGAATCAACGGCAAGATCTTCACCGGGCAGGGCAAGGCCATCGCACGAAATGCGGCGAAGGACGTGCGCGTGCTCGTGGTGGGCAATCCGTGCAACACCAATGCGCTAATCGCCATGAACAACGCCGAGGGTGTGCCGAACGACCGCTTTTTCGCCATGACCCGCCTCGATGAGAACCGCGCCAAGAGTCAGCTCGCCAAGAAGGCCAGTGTTCATCACTCGAAGGTCACCAACGTTTGCATCTGGGGCAACCACTCCGCGACCCAGTACCCGGATTTCACCAACGCCAAAATCAACGGCCGTCCGGTGACCGATGTGATCTCGCACGTCGAGTGGCTCAAGGGCGACTTCATCAAGACCGTGCAGCAGCGCGGAGCCGCCATCATCGCCGCCCGCGGAGCTTCCTCCGCCGCCTCCGCCGCCAATGCAGCGATCGACACAGTGAAAAGCCTCATCACCCCGACACCCGCCGGTGACTGGCATTCCGTCGCCGTCTGCTCGGATGGTTCCTACGGGATTGAAAAGGGCCTCATCGCCTCGATGCCGATCCGCACCATCGAGAATGGCAAATGGGAAGTCGTGCAGGGCGTGCCCGTCGATGCCTTCAGCCAGGAGAAGATCGACCTCACCATCAATGAGCTCAAGGAAGAGCGCGATGCGGTGAAGGATCTGCTGCCGAAGTAATTACGGCAATTACCGTAGTTCAGCACCGGGAGTGGCTCCTTTCGAGGAGCCATTGTGGGAGAAGACGAACATTTGATCGCCCATCGCCATCCGTTGGCAAACGACGAACGTGCGTGAGCGATCGGGTCCCGTTCGTCATCATGGCGGCTCGAAAGCCGCCACTCCCGGTGCCCGAGCGGATGCGCGATCGATTGATTCAATAGTCGCTCATGACCTTGCTATTTGACTGCCCGAGAGCGTTTCCCTGACTTCCATCAACGCGAAACCCAGAAGGTTGAGCCCCCTCCATTCATGGGGCTTGTCAGCACGGGCATCGTCACCGGCCAGGCCGATTCCCCAGATGCGATCCACCGGACTCGCTTCCACCAGGACACGATTGCCGGTTTGCAACAGAAACTCGCGGAGCGGGGGATTTTGCGAAAACTTGGCCAAGTTTGCGGCCACCACGATCTTGAATCGTTGCCGGGTCCACGTCTCATCATCAAATCCTGCGACACCCCGGCCGAAAGCCTTGGCCTGTTTTGGTGAGCCGCAGCCCACGATTTTGGCGGCGGAGACTTCGTCTCCGAACAACCGGGCCTTGGCTGCCATCATGTAATGCTCGGCCGTTGGATAGATGGTACCGTCGATCTCGAAAGGGGCCTCCCACCATTGGCTGAAGCAGGCCTTGCTCGCCGTGCCGTCTTTTGTGGGTGTATGGCCCCAGAAGAAAAGGAACTTCCGGCGGAAGCCGCTCGACGTTTGCTCGATTAGGTCATCAACAGTCCGCGCCGGCGTCATGTGGTTCATCATCTCTCATGACGCATTTCAGGCAAAGGCAAACCTTGCCCAGGAGATTCTCGGGCACACGGGCGATCACCTGCGGAGAAATTGTCATGCCAAAGCACCAACACCGCTCACCCGTTAGAGCACCGCAATGATTGTCATCCCCGCACAGTGGACAGACAGCGGCATCCGTCACTGGCTTCATTTCAGGCGGTCCAGCAACCCCTTCCCGGGAAAGCCGAGGGTGGCCCGCAGCGGAAAGTGATCCGAGGGATAGTTGCCGTCCTTGGCATCATGGAGGATGCTGGATTCGAGCGGCTTGAAATCGGCCGAGGTGTAGATGTAGTCGATGCGGCCGGTGTCGGTCTTGCCCGTGAAGTCATGGGCGGTGCCGGATTCGTTTTCCGGAACATCCGGGTTGAGGGTCTTCCAGACATCGGTGGGATGCAGGGCGCTCTTGGCGATCAGCGAGTGCACGGGGTTGTCCGCCCGCGCATTGAAGTCACCCGTCAGGATGTAGGGCTCGTTGCCCGCATGTTCGCTGATGCGGCTCAGAATGAGGGCCATTCCCTTTTCCCGCGATGGCTGGGAATGGTGGTCCATGTGGGTATTGAAAAAGTGAAACGAGCGGCGGGTCTGGCGATCGTAGAGCTTCGCCCAGGTGCAGATGCGGACGACTTCATTGCCCCACGACTTGGAACCCGCGACCTCCGGGGTGTCGGACAGCCAGAAGTTTCCGGATTCCTGGACGCCGAAACGGGACGCCTTCACCAGCAGGGCGGAGTACTCGCCTTTTTCCTTTCCGTCTTCCCGGCCCACGCCGATCTCAATGTAGCCGGCGAGACGTTGGTCGAGATCATTCAGCATCGGGCGCAGCGCCTCCTGCAGGCCGACCAGGTCCGGGTGCTCGCGGGTGATCAACTCCGCCACCTGGTCCCGGCGCGCCGTCCAGGCGAGAGCCCCGGTGTCCTCATGAGTGATGTAGCGGAGGTTGAATGACATCACCCGCAGCTCGTCCGCAGGATCGGCGCCTCGCGCCAGGGAGGACAGCAGGACGGCGGCGCAGCAGAGGAGGGGCATCCGGATCATGGGAGGACATTGGGAAATCCCGGCCGCGAGGGTCGAGCAATTCCTTTCCGGAATGCATGCACGCGCCGCTTGCATGAGCGGTGCGCTTTCTTACAGTCCGCCCCAGATGTCCCAGCCGCTTGTCATCGCCGGTCGTGAAATCCGTTCCCGCCTCTTCGTCGGAACGGGCAAGTTTTCTTCGAACGAAGCGATGCGGGATGCGTTGGTCGCCAGTGGCGCGGAAATTGTCACCGTGGCGCTGAGGCGGGCCGACCTCACTGGGAAGCACGACCCGTTTGCCAACATTCTCGATTTCATCGATCCGGAGAAATACCTGATTCTGCCCAATACCAGCGGGGCGATGAATGCAGAAGAGGCGGTGCGCCTGGCCCGGCTGGCCGCCGCCGCCGGTCTGCCAAAATGGGTCAAGCTGGAGATTCATCCCGACCCGACCTACTTGCTGCCCGATCCGATCGAAACTCTCAGGGCGGCTGAGATCCTCGTGAACGAAGGCTTCACCGTGCTGCCCTATATCAATGCGGACCCGGTGCTCGCCAAGCGCCTGCAGGAGGTGGGGGTGGCCACGGTGATGCCCTTGGGATCGCCCATCGGCACCAATCGGGGAATTTCCACGCGCGATCAGATCCGCATCATCATCGAGCAGGCCACCGTACCGGTGGTGGTGGATGCTGGCATCGGAGCTCCCAGCCACGCCGCCGAGGCGATGGAGCTTGGAGCCGATGCGGTGCTCGTGAATACGGCCATTGCCATCGCCAGCGACCCGGCACGGATGGCCCGGGCCTTCCTGATGGCGGTCGAGGCCGGCCGCGAGGCCTTTGAAATGGGGCTGCCCCAGGCCGAAGAGCGGGCCAGTGCCACCAGTCCACTCACGGGGTTTTTGTCCTGACGCCATCCGTAGGTGCCATGCGTCCATAGGACGCATAAGACATATTCGTTCTCCCCGACGAGAAACCCCGACCGGGCGAACCGTGTCGGGGTTTTGAAAAGCAGGCTCACTCCGTATGGTGCCTGAACGAGGTATTCGTGGCTGGCGGCGGTGGCGGCGGGATCGGTGGGACCGGCGGCGGAGGTGGCGGGAGATCGAGAGGATTGGGTGGGGTAATTGCCGGGCCGACCTGAATCGGGGTCTTGGCGTCTTTGCTATCCTTGGCGTCCTTGCAGTCCTTCGCATCCTTGGAGCCATTGCCCAGGTTGCCGCTGGCGGGATCCAGTTTCGAAAGAACGGCTTGCACTGTTTGCAGGGATTCAGGTACGGCGGCTACGGCGCACTGGGCGGCGAGGCGCATTGCCTCCGGCTGGGTGGTCGCCGCGGTTTCCACGATCTGCCCGATCTGATCGATGTTGCCATCGACCGCCTTGATGGCGGCCTTCACGATTTCGCACACGCGGTCGTGATGGGCGTCCACCTCCTCGGCCACGATTTCCAAGAGCTTCTTGGGCTCCTCATGGATGCGGTGGCGGATATTGAGCGAATATTCCAGATCGGTGCCGGTCGGTTCCTTGTCCTTGGACGGAGCCGAATCGGCCCGGTACATGGCGGACAGCAGGGCCAGGGCGAAATTCAATTCCTTGCCCGAGGTGTGGGACGCCGCGCTGAGCATCGCGAAAGGTTGCGCGTCTGAGGCAGTCGTCGCCGCCTTCAGGAACGGAGTCGCATTGCTGCGCAGTTGGGATTCCAGCGACAAGGGCCGGGTCACCATCGGGGCGGCGGAATAACCCAGAGACGCTTGGTCCTGGATGAGATAGCAAGGTTGGTCCTTGCAGTAGGAATCAGGTGAAACCCCCAGCAACGGCTGGATCGGGGTGCCGGTGTTGATTCCCTTGGCAGACACCGGAGTGGCGGAAGCCATTCCATTGTCATACTGGCGGTTGGCCCGGGACAGATCTTGGGCGAACAGGGAGCTCGCACAGGTCAGAGTCAGGGCAACCGTGCCGTGGAGCACTGGTCGTTTCATGGGTGGTGTGGGGGGAGGGTGAACCGGGGAGATATTCGCATATTTTACGCGTCGGCCAAGCACGCGATCATGTGTATCATCATCAATTGTTTATGGGATTCGCAAAGTGTTGAAAATAAACGAAATGCGCGATGGGTGAAATAGAGGGTGTTAAGAATTAAACTTTTCCGTAATATCTCATGCGATTTACCGTGTTGTTAGACGCTGCTCGAAGCTTCAACCAAGCTGACTTTCGAGTCATCGATAGGATGCTCGGGCGTGGCGATGGAAGGTCGGTATCATTTCCGGCCTCCTGTGGTTTAGCCCACGCCGGTCAGGCACGTGTCACCGCGGGGCAACAGCCTGACAAACGAGCCGTGCAGACTGGAATTTGCGGTGGCGTGGGCACGGATCCGCGATCTGCGGTATCGCCCGCAGCGATTTGACGAACCGCCCTCAGGGTGCCTGAAGGCGGTTCTGGCAGGGTAGCGACGTCCGCCTTCCAGGCATCACGCCTCGGGCGCTTCTTCCTCGATCACGATCTTGGGGAACACCGGCTTGGGTTTCCCGATCTCGTGGCCGTCAGCCAGCAGTCCCCACTTCAGGTCATCCAGCTTCAGTGAAAGCAGGTCCTCACGCGCGAGCTGACTGGCGATCTTCCCCGCCGCGTCCGGCAGGACAGGAGAAAGCAGCACCGCGCAATGGGCCACGTTTTCCGCGAAGTGGTAGAGGATCGTCTGCACGCGGGAGGCCTGCTCCGGATCCTTCTTCAGCTCCCAGGGCTTCATACGGTCCGCGTACTGGTTGCACAGCACGACGTGGCGGGTCAGGGCCTCGAGCGCCCTGGCGACTTCGAATTCATCCATCGCCTCGCGATAGGCCGCGGTGGTGTCGGCCAACGATTTTTGAAGGACAAGGTCCTCCTCGGTCAGCGGGCCACCGGTGTTGAGGATGCCGCCGGTGAAGCGCTGGCTCATGTTGAGTGCGCGGTTGCAGAGGTTGCCCAGCTTGTCGGCCAGCTCGTCGTTGAAGAGCATGATGAGGCGCATCAGGTCGAAATCGGAATCACGACCGGTAACGATGTCGCGCACCAGGTAATAGCGCAGGGCGTCCACGCCGAACTTGTCGGCCAGTTCGTCCGGATCGACGACGTTGCCGAGGGACTTGGACATTTTCTCGCTCTGGCCGGACTGGCTCTTGCGGTTCCACCAGCCGTGCACCAGCAGGCGCGGCATCTGGTCATCGCGGAAGCCCATCGCGTGGAGCATGCACGGCCAATAGATGGCATGGGCTGGAATCATGATGTCCTTGCCGATGATATGGGTGGCCGGTGGCGTGCCGTTCCAGATCGTGGCGAAGTCCGGCAGGCCGGCATCCGCCTCGGCGAGGTAGCCGGCGAACGAGACGTAGTTGATCAGCGCATCGAACCACACGTAGGTGACGTATTCGGGATCGAAGGGAAACTCGATGCCCCAGCGCAGGCGCGCCTTCGGGCGTGAGATGCATAGGTCGGTTTCACCGGAGCGCTCAAGGGCATTGAGGATCTCCGCTTTGCGGAAAGCGGGAATCACGAAGGTGTCCGTGGTTTCCAGCCAAGCCTTCAGCCACGGCGTGTGCTCGCTGAGCTTGAAGTACCAGTTTTCCTCCTCGATCTCGGTAACCTCGCCCCATTCCGCACCGAATTCTCCCGCTTCATTCCGGTCGCGGTCGGTGAGATACTGCTCCTGGCGTACGGAATAGAAGCCCTTGTGCGACTTCTGGTAGAGCTGCCCCTGTTCCTTGAGCGTGGTGAGGATCTGGCGCACGCAGGCCTTGTGGCGGTCGTCGATCGTTTCCGCCCAGCCATCGTATTTCACGCCGAGCTTGTCCCAAAGGTTGAGGAACTTCTTGGTCGTGCGCTTGACGTAGGTCGCCGGGTGCACGCCCTCCTTTTCGGCGGTCTGCTGGACCTTCTGGCCGTGCTGGTCTACCCCGGTGAGGAAAAACACCTCGTCTCCTCGGAGACGGCGATAACGGGCGATCACATCGGCGAGCACCTTTTCATAGGCATGGCCAATGTGGGGAGAGCCGTTGGTGTAATCGATGGCGGTGGTGAGAAAGAACATGTGAGAGAGACGGAAGACTGGGAGAGGCAGGAGGCAAGACCGGAACGGAAAGATCCGGAGAGGCGTGGCGGACGCGTATTCTGAATCTTGCGTCCTACGTCTTCAAGCCTTGCGTCTATTCCCGCACGACCTTCCCGCCGAGGGAAAGAATGCGCGCATTTCCCTTCGCGGTTTCGGCTTCGGGGATGTTGCCGTCCCGCACATACATCTGCGAGAGGGCGGTCCAAGCCAGCAGGTCGTTCGGGCGCAGGGTCACGGCCTGGAGGCCGCAGCCGATCGCTTCCTTGACCTTGCCAGTCTTCAGCAGGGTGAGGCCGAGGGCGTGCCAGCCGTCGAAAAACCCGGGGTCGAGCGCCACGCACTGGCGGTAGAGCGCGACGGCCTCCTCCATCTCGCCAAGGGCCAGGTGGCCGTTGGCGTCGTCGAACAGGTCATCGCGCCCGGTCATTCCAGACGCATTCAACGCTTCTGATAGAGCCTTTCAACCTTGGCTTCTTCGGTGCGCTCGTCCAGCCACGACATGAACGCCACCATCTGCAATTGGCTGGTGGCCCGGCTCACTTCGGAATCCAGGTTCTTTTCGTCGTCCGGAGTTTTGGCTACCTCGCGCTTTTCGACAAAGACGATGAAGTCCTGGTCGGCTTCGTTGACAAGATCCGCGACCGTGCCGGGGTCGACAAGATAGGTGTCCTGGAACAGAGACGCCGGCAGCGTCGGGTCACTCGCGCGGTAGGAGGAGGTGATCGGTCCGAATGTCTTGCTTTCGAGACCGTTTTCCTTGGCTGCATCGGCGAAGGACTTGCCGCCGGTGACGGCTTCCCGGATTTTTTTGACCTGCTCTTCGCCGCTCTTGCGCATGGCTTCGCGGGCCTTTTCCTCGATATACTGGAGACGGGCTTCGTCCTTGGCTTCGTCGAAGGTCTTCACGCGGGACGGTTCCTCACCATCAAGTCGGGCGACCAGCCACTGGTTTTCACCCACGGCCAGTGCGTCGGAGATTTTGGAAAACGGATCGGAGGTTTGCTTGATGTCGAAAAGGAGGTCCACCGCGCGGCCGCCCCGGCTGCTGGAGCGGAGGGAAAGGGCCAGATCGGCGGGAGCCGCGGAGGCGGTGATCAGTTCGGTGGTCTTGATCTCGAAACCCTCCTTCTTGGCGAGCTCCTCGAATCCGGCGCCTTTCTTCAGAGACAGCTCGGTGACAAGATCGTCGATCTTGTTGTCGAGTTCACGCTGCTTGGTTTTACGCTCGGCGATGATGGCGGGATCCTCCTTGGTTGGATCGGGCTTTTCAGGCTTCGCATCCTCGGGCTTGCCGTCTTCCGGTGGCTTTGCATCCGGCTTGACCTCGGGCACCTGCGGGGTGGCGAGGAAGTAGGTGAACTTGCGCTTCGGCTCGGTCTTGAACGAGTCCTGGATCACGTCCCAGTATGTCTTGATTTCGTCGTCGGTGGGCTTGATGGCTTCCTTGAAGGAGGCGATCGGGATGCGAGCGGCCTGGCCGGAGACGGATTGGCGGCGCAGGGCGGAATCGGTGGCGGCGAACTGGCGGTTGACCCCGAGGCCGGAGCCGAGGATTTCGGAGAGCTTGTGGCAGATGATGGCGTCGCTGGCCAGTTCGCGGATGTCATGTTCGATCAGCCCGTCCGACCCGATGGCGTGCTCGATGTAGTTGCGGAAGGCGACCGGCTCATACTCGCCTTTCGCATTCGCAAAGGCGGGC
>Ga0265327_10001536_pt1 | contig 28485 bp, 21 predicted proteins | sample 41621metaG_FD_202089 | JGI IMG/M metagenome (GOLD analysis project Ga0265327, IMG submission 202089) | Rhizosphere microbial communities from Carex aquatilis grown in University of Washington, Seatle, WA, United States - 4-16-21 metaG | ecosystem: Host-associated > Plants > Roots > Rhizosphere...
ACATCTCTGCGGCCTAGGCAGCAATACCAGCACCTCCAAGACCACCGGTGTCGTATTAGTCTATGACCAGTTCGAGGAATTATTCATTTCCTTGTTCAAGGATAAGCCCGAGGTGCGGCAACAGTTTGCGGAACAGTTGGCGCAGATCATCCATGATAATAGCTTGCGTGCGTATATCGTGTTATCGCTGCGCTCGGATCACTTTCACCATCTGAACGAATTCCGCAGCCTGATTCCTAGCATTTTTCAGAATAATACCAATCTTGAACTGAAGCCGTTTGATGATGCGGCGGCTTTGCGCGTGATTCGTGGCCCGGCTGACCGTCCAGACAGTGGTTTTGGCTGGGAAATGGGCTTGCCAGAAAAAATCGTTGCCGACCTTAAGGATTTGAACGAAGACCACGACGGCATATTGCCGATTCATATTCAAATTGTCTGCCACGGCTTGTGGGAAACGTTGGCCCCCTACGAAATATTGATTACCCGCCGACACTATGAAAACTGCCTGATTAAGGCCCGCGCAGCGGACGCGGACTATGCCTCGCCGGCCCAGGCCATGATCCATAGCCGTATCCTCTCGCCCTTAGCCGTATTTAAAGGAAAACAGCGTCGTGACGTGGTTCGCGTGCTGAGAGAATTAGTCACTAAACATCACACCAAAGCCGTGCGCACGCTGGCTGAGTTAAGCAGCCTAGTGCCCGAACAAAGGCTACAGCCGATACTGGCTTATTTAGAGCGACAACTCTTGTTGCGCGCCGAATCCGGCCAGCAACAAACCTGGTACGAGCTGCGCCACGATTATCTCGCCTTGGCCATGATGCCGTGGTTGGAGCAACAGGAACGGGCGATCAAGTCCGCCGATCAACGGCGCTGGGCAGGCATTATCTTGCTGCTGGTATTGGCAGCCGTGCTGGGCACTAAACTCTGGATTGATTGGCACAGCTACGAAGCGGACATCAATGCCAAATCGCCAGAGCATCCCGATGAATTGCTGATCAAACGCCATCCCGCTTTGGGCGTCTATAAACCCGAGGGCTGGAAACTTGAAGTTATGACCGGGTTTATGCGCCAGCAGCTTCAAGCCGGAGGCGTCCCGCGTTTCCACTTTGAGGTGCCCGAGGCGACCACAAGCTGGTCTGAAGTCGAACCCCATTTAGATGAGCAAACCCGCTGGGCGTTACAATTGGCGACCCGGACTCATGAGCTAGTGCCTACGTCCCCGGCTGGAACGAAGCAGGAGAATAATGGCCAGTGGCTATTGTTTGAAGTGGAAGGGCATCGAGATATTGGACTGTATGCCGCCATCGACCCTCGTATTCTGACATTCTTGCGGGCGAAATTCCACAAAGGTAGCCTCAAGGCAAAACCGACTATTGTATCGGCGCTTGGAGAAGCAACTAAATTTCTCAATGCCCAGGATACTGTGACAGTAGTCGGCGATCTGCGCCTGGCCCTCAAAGATCCCCATGCCGAGGTCAGGCTATCAGCCAGTTATGCGCTGGGGAATATTCCTCAATCGCTAGACCCCGCCACGACGGAGGCCGTGGTCGATGAGCTGTTGCTTGCGCTCAAAGAGGCCGAGCCTGGCGTGAACTACCGCATTGCGGACGCAATGGCGATCTTCTTGGCAAAACAACACCTTGACCCCAAGCTGGCCAAGGCCGTGCTAGGCAAGCTGCTCAAGGCTGTGCAACCGACGGATACCCAAATAAAAACGCTCGATGGTTCCTGGAAAGGATACCTCGCGCAAGTCATTTCTAGGTTTCCAGCACGGCTCAGTACGAATAGTGCGCAAGCCGTGGTGGATGATTTGCTAGGCGCTATCGAAGATACGGATGCGGACGTTCGATGGGCTGCAAGGAGAGCGCTGGGGAGTCTGGCAGAATCATCGCTGAACCCGGCCACGGCCCAGACGGTCGTTGATCGTCTGCAAAGCGCCCTTAACCATCCCAATAGTGCGATAAAAATAGCGGCCATACAGACCTTAGGTGACTATGCGACACGCCTCGATCCTGGCACGGCAACAAGAGTTATTGGCAGTTTGCAACATATCTTGCACGAAAACAGCCTAACGCTGAAAATGCAGACGGCGCTGGCACTATCAAACTATGCGAAATCCCTGAATCCTATCACGGCAAACGCGGTGGCAGGCATCCTCCAAAACGCCCTCAAGCAATCCAACAATATTAAGACAAAGTATTCAGTTTTTCCAGCGTTTGGAAATTTACTGAACGCGGTTGAGCCCGCAACAGCCAAAGCCGTGCTGAATGATCTGTTCACCGACTTAAAAGATAGCAAGGCAGTGTTTGACAATCCCGCCATCCCGGCTTTTCGGACTATGTCACAGTCACTAAATCCTGGTTTGGCAAAATCAGTGCTTGGCAATCTGCTCAGTGCGCTTAAAAGTACGGATTACCCACTGAATGTCAACGCCGCTGAAGCCCTTAAATATTTTGCACAATCCCTTAATCCTAGCGCGGTGCCAGCGGTGGTCAGCGAGTTGCGCAATGCCGTTACAGACCCCAGCGATGACGTGAGACGCAGCGTCATCAGCACGCTAGGGATTATGGCAAATTCTTTTGATCCTGCCACGGCCCAGGCCGTGATTGGCGATCTGCGCCCCGCACTCAAAGACAATAACCTCAGAATCGTGGCGCAAGCTGCCGAAACCTTGGGGAAATTCACCAAGCGCATTGATCCCGGCACGGCGCAGGAAATCGTGGAGGATTTACGCCATGTCAGCCAATCGAGCGACTTGGGCAGTAACAACGCTAACGCAAGAAATGCCGCTATCCTAGCACTAGGACAGTTTGCGCATTTCCTTGCCCCGCCTTCGGCGCAAGCGCTCGCCGACGATCTATTCAATATCTTTAAAGAAGATGATGCCAATCTAAAAGGCAGCGCAGCTTTGACTTTGCTTGTTATCGCGCCTTTCACCAGGGATAGTGAAATCTCAGGCGCGGCATTGTTATTAGCAGAGGCCTATTCTCGAGAACGCGCTGATGAAACCGTAGCGCGTGCTACACGCAACCTCGCCCAAGCCGTCTGGCCCATCTCCACGCCCGCGTTGATTACCTGGCTTGCCAGCGATGACAGCAAACAACGCCTATTCGCCGCCCAGGTGTTGGCCCAGCGGCCGCTAGACACCACGATGCAAGCGCAGATTCACACGCTGCGCGAGGATAGCCGCCCTTGGGTCAAAATGGCGGCGCTGCGCTGCCTGGTCGAAATCGAGCGGGAAAAATTTGCCGCGATTGAAGACGCCCTCAATCAAGACAAAGCGCGCGCCACGGGTGAAATTGGCGAGGAATAGCAAGCTTTAGCGCTATCGCGCTTTGAATGTATCGGTGCGAATCAACCGCGCCTCCGTCTGCCTGCAACCGTTGAAACAAGCATGAGGTGATTTATGGCCGAGGAAAAGAATCAGATCAGCAGCGTGGAGCTGGACGCCCGCTCTAAAATTGGACGGCATATCGTGTATTGGGCCTAGCGTCGGTGACGGTGCTAGGACTGGCGGGCATCGCCTGTGCCGCGTATTTCAATGGCAATGCGCAACAGCTTTCCGGGGTGAAAGACATTATTTCGATGATTTTGCCTGTCGTCGCGGCCTGGGTCGGGACGGTGTTGGCATTTTATTTTTCGCGTGAAAATTATTTGGCCGCCGCCGAGAACAACGCGGCGGTGCTCAATTTAAAATTCGACCAAAAATTGCAAACCATTGCCGTCTCCGAGGTAATGCTGCCTATCGACAAGGCGGATGTGCTCACCAGCGATGCCGCCGAGGATCAAATCAAGCTCAAGGAAGATTTGGTTAGAGCGAAGTTCAATGTTTCAGGCCGCAACCGCTTGCCCATCCTGTCGAGCAAAGGCGTCGTGCGCTATGTGGTGCATCGCAGCATTGTCGACCGTTTTGTCGCGGAGAAGGCTTTGAGCCAAGACCAGCCGCAAGCTTTGGCACTTAGCCTGAAAGGCTTGATCGACGAGCCTTCTGCCAAGGATTGGATTGTGTCGTTTCGCACGGTGGATCGCAACGCCAAATTAAGCGATGTGAAAAACCATATGGATCGCGACGCGAAATGCGCGGATGTGTTTGTGACCGAGGATGGTTCGCCGCAATCCCGCGCCATCGGCTGGATCACCAACGCCATGCTGCTGGAAAAACTGAAAGCCTAGCGTTGTATCTGGGCCAGCACGCTACAAAACCGGGCCTCGTTTTTGTGGGCGGCGCTGCCGTAGTCGTAATCGACGCGCCGCACCGGGCCGATGTGGCGCTCAGTGACCGCCACCAGTTGCTCCGGCGTGTAAGTCCTGATTTCTTCGCAGGTGTGCAGGGTGCGGCCATTAAAGACGCCGCGCAGGCGGTAGCGCCGCTCAATGCGGTTGCGGTCGGCCGCAAGCGGCTGGATGCGCTTGTGCCGGACTAGCCAATGGCCGTTGACTTGGCGGGCATAGTCGCGGGTCCAGCGGCCGTTCGCGGCGACGGGCCGGGGAATGAAGGCATCCAGCAGAACCTGGCCTTGCGGTGCCAGCGCCAGACGTAAGCCTGCGGCCAAATCCGCCCAGTCTTGGTCTTCGTTCAGATAGGTGGGCAGCGAGTAGGGCAGCAGAACCAGCGCAAAATGGGCGCGTAGCGCCAATTGCCGCATGTCCATGCGCATTAGCGGCACCTGCGGCCCCAGCCGCGCCCGCGCCTGCGCCAACATCCCGCCGGAGCGATCCACCCCGTAGGCGTCGATGCCAGCCTCGCGCAAGCCTCCCAGCACGCGGCCCGTGCCGCAGCCTAGTTCCAGCACGGGGCCGCCCGCCGCTTGCGCGAGCTCGGCATAGTAGCGAATATCCGGCAGCGTCATGCTGACTCCCATGTCGGCGTCATAAATGGCAGCGATGGCGTCGTAGGCGGCACTCATAGCGAAATAAGCTGTTGGATGAGGGCAAGCAGTTTGGCGCCGCCGTATTCCCATGACCAGGGCTGGATATCGCCACGGGCGCGGCGTTCGCGTTCATGGCGCTGCGCGGGCTTGGCGAGCAGCTCGACGAGGTAGGGCACCATGGCCGCGCAATCGTCCGCACGGCATAAAGCCGGGCTGTCCAAAGCCTCGTAGCCCCGCGCACCGTCGCGGGTGGAAACCATGACGCGGCCATACGCCAATGCCTCGGCCACTTTGAGGGCCGAGCCTTCGATGTCTTGCTGCGGGTTGATCGCCACCGCGCAGCGGGCGTAATAAGGCGCGGGATCAACAAAGCCGTCGATGACCTCGACGCCCGCCGTGATGGCAAGTTCGTGTAAATATTGACCGGCACGCTGGCCGCCGAGGATGGTCAGGCGTATTCCCGGAACCTGCTCGTGCAGTGTCGGCCAAGCCTCTTCGAGAAAACAGCGCAGGCCGGCGCGATTGCGGTCGTACCGCAGCGGCGCGACCGACAGTAGCTCCAGGCTATCAGGCGAGGCTTCGGTTTGCGCCGGGATGTGTACGCCGTTCTCGATCAGCACCTCGTTGGCGTGGCCCCAGAAGCCGAGATCCTGCGGCGTGCTCAACACCAGCGCAGCGATGCGCGGCAGGCGGGCGCGCAGCGCCTGGGCGACGGCCTCGGGCAGATGGCGGCCGGCATCGTGCAAGGTCAGCACAATCGGCAGTTCCGACGGCAGCGCGTCGATCAGATAGAGGCTTTCGATGTGTTCGAGGCAGAGCACTTGCGACCGCGTCTGCCGCAGCAACCGCAGCATCTCTTGTGCCAGCGCGGCATGGGCATGGGCGTGCAGGCTGTCCAGCGGGTCGTCCGAATGCGGCGGCCTGCCGCCGATGGGGTGGATTTGCCGAAACGGCGCGTCATGCCAGGCCGAGGCCGGCGCCGCCTGGCTGGCTTCATCGTGCAATAACACCCAGTCGATGCGCTCCGCGCTGGCCCGCGCCAGTTCGAGCACGCGCCGCGCGCCGCCGTGCGCGGGCGGAATCACCGCGAATGGCGACACCAGCAGCACGCGGGGATTGCCGTCGCGATAGCGCTGCGGATGCGGGAAGCGCTTCCAGGTGAGGCGGTAGAAGTCCGGGCGTAGCGGGCTTTCCAGCACAGCGGCGCGGGCCTGCCTATGCGCGGGGCTCCACTCGCGCAGCAGCCGCTCGCAGGCCGGCGCGGCAGCGCTTAAGCTCTCTCGGTTGGCGCCAAAGCCGTCGGCATAGCGCCAACGGAAATGGCGCAGATTGCGTGCGACGATGCGTTCGATTTCCTCGTTGACATAGTAGTGGGCGATGGTGGCGCGATGCTCATGCACTGCTTGCGACTGCGGGCAGAACAGCACGTTAAGACCCTCGGCCCAGGCTTGCACAGACCAGTCGGCGTCTTCAAAATAAAAAGGCGCATAGGCATGGCTGCCAGCAAAATAGCGGCGCAACGGGGCCGCCTGGAACATCGACGCGCCGCCGCCGGCATACAGATGGGCGCGTACCGCCTCGTCCAGTGGCGGCACATCGTGGAGCAGCAGATTGCCATTCTCGTCCAGCACCGGCTGGGTGAATCCGGTTTCCTCGCGCCGGCGCGTCGGGTCGGCGAAATGGATCTGGCTGGCGATGGCGAAAACATCGTCCGCCCGCCACGGCAGCAGCACGCGCAGCGCGTCCGGATGCAGGCGCATGTCGCTGTTGAGCAGATAGACCCAGGGATGGCGGGCTCGCTGCAACAGCCCTTTCATCGCACCGTGGAAGCCCAGCGCCCGCATCGAAAAATGCCATTCGACCCAGGGAAAGGCACGGCGGAGTTCGCTGTAATGCTGGCGGCGGCGGACACCGTTGACCAGCACGATCACCTCGTAGGGCGATTCCAGCCCTTCCAGCGCTTTCCCCAAGGCCTCCAACGTGGCCGCGAGAAGCTCGGGACGGGCGCGTTCGGGAATCAGGACGCTGAAAGCTTCGTTCAATGGCATGATGGCTGGATCTCGGCGCTAATCAACCCGAAGCCGAGCACGCGCACGTCTGCTCCGCATTGTAATTGCAGGGGGCTGGCCGCGTGCGTGCAGTCGATCTCGACGAACACCGGGTCGTCGGCGCGGTGATCGCCCGGCAGAGGTAGCAGCAGATCGCGCTCGCCGGCGCGTGGACAGGTCTCGTGATAGGCCGCTTGGCCATTGATGCGGACGTGGAAGCCGTTGCCGGGCACAGGCCGCTGCTCGGCCAGAATGCCTTGCAAGCGCAACTGCCGCTGATTGCCTGGGGCGGGCAGCCAAAACGCGGCGCTGGCTTCCGACCAGCGTAGACCGCTGCCGTCATCGGGGTGCCAGCCGCGCAAAAACTGCATGGGCGGCGCATGCGCACCGTCGAGCCGGGCCGTCGCCGCGCCGGGAAAATAAGCGCTTTTGTATATGCAGCCCGCGCAAGCGGGGTGCGCGCCAACGGCATGGTCCTGGCGAAACTGGCGGTAAACCAGGCCGTGCCAAATTTCGCGCAAGCTTTGCGTTTGCAAGTTGCCGAGGGTGAGTTTTTCGGTGACTTCACAGGCGACTACGCGCCCGTCTGACAGAATATGCGCCGTCTCGAACGGGCTTTGGTCACAGGCCGCGATGCGGGCGCCGGTTGGCAGAGGCCAGGGCCAAGGCTGGGGCGATTCGTCCAGCGCACAGGCTTCGGCCAGTTCATGCGAAGACAATTGCACATCGACGGCCGGCGCGACCGCGCGGGCTTGCCCGACGGCAGCGGCCAATTGTGCCCGGAAGGACGACGCCATCCGTCCGCCCGGATCATGCTCGGACGCCTGCCCCAGCGGCAAGGGGTCACGGCCAATCAGCGGATGCACCGCCAAGACATCGATGCCCAGCGACTGCGCGTAAGCGGCGACGGCGGGCAATTCGTCGAGATTTTGCCGCATGGCGACGAAAGCGAGGTCTAGCGCAAACGGGCGGGCGCATTGCGCCCGCCATTGCAGAACTTCGTGCAGGCGTTGGTGCATGGCCGGCCAGGTGCCGAACCGGTAGATCGCCTGGAAACGCGCCGGGTCTAGCGTGTGCAGCGATACCGTCAAGCGGGTCAAGCCCGCGTCCAACGCCGCCCGCAAGCGTTCGGCTTTAAGCGAAGCCAGCGCCGTCACCAGCTCCACCGTCGCGCCGGTCGCAGCGGCCAGCGCGACGGCCTCGGCCAGTTGCGGATAGTGGCCTGATTCGCCGGCATAGTTGAGGCGGATAATCTGCGGCCGGCCGGCTTCGCCGACCAGGCGCTGATACAGCGCAAAGTCCATATGCTCGCCCGCGCCACGCAAAGCCTTGCGCGTGCAGAACACGCAATCGAAGGGACAACGCGACGTGAGTTCGATCCAGAGCACGCGCGGCAGTGCCTGGGTGCGCCAGCGATGGCTGTCAAGGCTCATACGATGTCCTTGGCCTCCAGCGGCTGCCCTAGCCAGGCGCGCAATGCCTGCTCGGTAAACAGCGCCGCCCAGGTGGGGAAGGCGGCGGCTTCGTGCCCCTGCGCGAACGGCACGCGGCCGCGAGAATCAACCCGCTGCGCAAGATTCAGCGCGAGGCTTTCCATGTCCGCGCCAAGGCGGCCGGCCAGGCCGCACAGATGCGCGGCACGCAAAGCCTGCGCCAGCACGTCGCAGCGCATCGGCCCGTGGCTGGCGGATTCACGCAAGCCCAGCAGGCCACCATGCGCCTCGATGAGGGCACCCAAGGCGTCGCACGCCTCGTCGGCATAGCCTAATTCCAACATGCCTTCGATGGCGTAAAGCTGGGGGTGCGCCTGCGCATGGGGGGCCGCCAGCGCCTGCGCGATCAGTTCTGGCGTCGCCTGCGCGCAAGCCTCGGCCAGCGGGCCTTGCTGCCCGTTCACGCGGGCGCAGACTTTCAGCAAAAACGGGCCGACGCGCCCAGACCAGCGCCTAGGCACGGCGCCGCGCCCGGCCAGCAGGGCAAGACTGCCCTGGCCTGAGGCTTGCGCGAAGGTCTGTAGATGACGCCACACCTCTGCCGCAAGGCCCGCCGCCCGGACGTCGCCGCGCACCTGCCCCCAGCGTTGCAGGCCATCCCATAACATGCAATGGTCAAACAAATATTGGGCTTGGTGGTAAGTGGCGTGTAGCGGCCTAGACAGCGGCGACACGCGGGTCGGCCAGCCCTCCGCTTCGTCGCCGCGCGCCTCCAGCCAAGCGACCACCGCCGCGCCGCAAGCGGCGCTCACCTCGGCCGACTGGCTCGCCCAGCGCAGCCAATACCCCGCGATTTCGGGGTATCCATACTGGATTTCATGATCCGGCCCGTAGGCACCGATCACTCCGCGCGGCCAGCCATGCGACAAAGTGTCTTGCGCCAGGTTGGCTTGCAGGCGCAGCAGCGCGCCTCTGACAGCGTGTGTTTCGGATACATAGGCAATTGCGTTCATGCGCGCAGTCGAGCATCGTGGGTTAACAGGCCGCCCCGCTCCGGCCAGACCGCAATGGCTTGCGCGCAGAAAGATAAGAGACGGTAAAACGGTAGAAATTTCAAGGAATAGTCAAATGATACCATCTGAGCAAGCGCCGCGCCATTCAGCCGCCCGCCTAGCCGTGCCGGCCCAGGTTGCGTTCGAGTGGCGGGCGGCACGGCTTAGTCCTCGACATGTTTGAACGTCCAATAGGAGTTGAGGAAGTAGTTGACCAAAGTGGCGGGTATTATGCCGGCGAACTGGTGGAGCTGCGGCGGCACATCGGGAAAGAATAAAGATAATGCGACAAATGTGCCATAACTCAAGGTCAGCGAGAGTAGGGAGATGGCGTTGAATTTAAGGCCCTTGGTGCGGATGCGGTCTTTGGTCTTGCGCCAGCGAAACGTCCAGTAATTATTGAGCAGGAAATTCGAGAGTATGGATAGTTCGATAGCCGCCGGCGAAGCGACAAACTTGTTTAAACCCGCCCATAGCAGCAGGGTAAAAAAACCCAAGTTGACGACGACGCCCGAGGCGCCGACCGCCAAAAACTTGAGAAAGGTTTTTGAGCTGTCGAAGCGTATCCACCAGGCATTAAGAATGAATTCGACGATATCGCGCAAGCCGAGCTTTGAATCGCCATAGGAGCGCTCGATAAAATCGACGGGGATTTCGACGACTTTGGCTTTTTGCACCGTCACCGCATGGAGCAAGGCGACTTGGAAGGCATAGCCTTGCACGCGCAGCTTGCTAAAGTCGATGTCGCGCAGCAGCGCGGTGCGGATGGCCCGAAAGCCGGCGGTACAATCGCGCACCGAGTAAATCCCGGCCAGATAGCGGGCGACGATGTTGCCGAAGCGAGAGTTGAGACGGCGGTATAGCCGCCATTCCTTGGGAATGCTACCGCCCGGCACATAGCGGCTGCCAATGACGAAGTCGGCACCCCGGTCAATTTCCGCCATCAGCCGGGGCACGTCCTCCGGCTTGTGCGAGAAGTCGGCGTCCATCTCGAACACAACTTCCGCGCCCAAGGCGTCCATCGCGTGCTGCATGCCGCGGATGTAGGCGACCCCTAAGCCTTTTTTCTGCCCCATCAGCAAATGCAGATTGGCGTGGCTGGCCTGCAATTCGCGGACAAAATCAGCGGTTCCGTCCGGCGAACTGTCATCCACCACCAACACATGCATGTCATGGCGCAATGGCTGGAATTGTTGCTGCAACGCTTCGATCAGAGGCCCGATATTTTCCCGTTCGTTGTAGGTGGGGACAATGATGACAGTCTTCAAAGCGTCGGTTCCTGAGTGGCGATTGACCAAGGCAGAACGATACCAGATTTCAGCATTTAAGAAAGCAGGCGAGGCGCCAAGGCGGCGCAATCGCACGGCAGGGCATGCCGCACCGCCTGCCGCGAGGAAAAAGCCGCCTCGGGCAAAAGCCCTACAGCCCCAAAGCCCTCGCCCCCTGGTAAAACACAAAGCTGACCAGCCAAGCCAGCAACAAAGACCAGACGATTGAAAACCAAGTGAAAACCGCGCTTTTCGATTCGTTGCGCAGCGTCGCCACGGCGGACAAGCAAGGCGTGTAAACCAGCGTGAACAGCATGAAGCTATACGCCTGCACCCAGTCCAGCTTCTGCGCCATCAGCCCCATCAAGGCCCCGCCTTCGACACCGTAGATCGCCGCCAAGGAGCCAATCACGATCTCCTTGGCGACAAAGCCAAAAATCAACACGACGGCCAATTGCGCGTCGATGCCGATGGGCGACAACACCGGGCCTAAGAAAGCACTGATGTGGCCGGCCAGCGTGGCCGGACTGGCGGGGGGCGCATCCAGCGGCACATGGGTCAGCACCCACACCGCCACCACGCCGGCGGTGATGAATTTGCTCGCCCGCTTCAAAAAATGCCGCACTTCGTGCCAGGCGCGCAACACGATTTGGCGCATGGTCGGCAGCCGATAAGGCGGCAGCTCGATGATGAACGGCTCGCTGCTCGGAAAGCGGCCTTTGAACAGCCAAGCGGTCAGCAAAGCCGTGGCGAAACTCAGCAGATACAGGCTGAACAGCACGAAAGGCGCGGCCTGGACGCTAAAAATCGCGGTGATTAAAAACAAGAAGACTTGCAGCCGCGCCGAGCACAGCGAAAACGGGATGACCAGCATCGTCAAGCGGCGCAAAGCCTGCGAACGCATGATGCGCGTGCCCATCAAAGCCGGCACATTGCAGCCGAAGCCCATCAATAGCATGACAAAGCTGCGCCCGTCCAGGCCCAGCCGCGCCATCAGCGCATCCATCAAAAACGCGGCGCGGGACAAATAGCCGCTGTCCTCCACCACCGTCATCACCAGGAAGAACAGCACAATCACCGGCACAAAAGCGGCCACGGTGCCCACGCCGTTGTAAATGCCGTCCAGCAGCAAGCCTTGCAGCCAGGCAGGCAGATCGGACAGCAAGGGCTCCAGCCCCAAAATCCGCGCCTGCGCCAGCAGCCAGGCCATGCCGTCCTGCATCGGCTTGCCCAGCGTGAAAATGAATTGAAACAGCAAAAACATGATGAAAAAGAACAGCGGCAGACCCAACACCGGATGCAGCAACACGCGGTCTAAGCGCTCGGTCACGCCGGGGGCCAAGATTTTCGGGATGCGCACGGCGGCGTCCATGAGCCGGTCCATGGCCGCCTCGATCTCGTCGTCCGCCCTCAGATTCTCACGCAGCCTGGCCGGGTCGGTCGGCTGGCTGCCGGCCAGCGCCAAAGCGATCAATGCGGAGGCGTCTTGGAAGCCCTCGCCGTATTTCGCGCTGACCCAGGCCACCGGCATCCCCAGCCCGGCGGCCATCTTGTCGATGTCGACGGTGATGCCGGCCCGCTTCGCCTCGTCCGCCATGTTCAACAACAGCACCGCCGGCAAGCCCAGTTGCTTGGCCTGCAAGGCCAGGCTCAATTGGCGCTCCAATTGCCCACCGTTCAACACGATGAGCAACAGATCCACGCAATTGTGCTCAAAAAAATCGCGGACGACCTTCTCGTCCTCGGAAAAACCGTGGAAATCGTAGATGCCGGGCAAGTCCACGACCCGCACCAAGTGGCCGCCCAACGGAATCTTCGCCGCCATCAGGTCAATGGTAATCCCCGGCCAATTGCCGACTCGCGCCGAGGCGCCGGTGAAGCGGTTGAAAAAAGTCGATTTGCCGGTGTTCGGCATGCCCAGCAAGGCGACGCTTTTCATCGCGGCGGATGGGCGGCGGCGATGCGCACCTTGTCGGCGTCGGCGCGGCGCATGATGACTTCCGTCGTGCCGATGCGCAGTTGCAACGGCCCCTTCAATCCGCCACGGCGGATCAGGCGGATCTCCCGGCCGATGCGAAAGCCCAGCGCGGTGAGCCTGTGGTGCAGGGTTTCGTCGGCGGAGACGCTGGAAATGACGGCGGATTCACCGGGTTGGAGGGTGTTCAGGCTACGGTTAGGCATGGCAGACTCGTCCAAATGATAATCATTCCTGATTATCGCACGTCACTGCCGCCTTGCAAGCGCTTTTCCTCTACAAAGTGAAGGTAATTGCCGGTCTGGCAAAGGCTCCCCGGCGGGCAGCCGTTGGAAGCCGCGCCCGCAGCGGGCGGCTGGAAACGGCCGCCTACGGACTAGAATCGATCCGGCCATTGCTGGCGGCGGCGTTCACGCCGCAAGCGGCACCTGCCCAAGACATCCCTCTTTTCGGCATCGCTTGCATTGCCCCAGGCGAGTATCTCCGCCAGCGCACGGTGGCAACCTAAGCAAATATCCTCATCGTCTAGGCAGCAATTGCGCACACAAGGCGTCAGCGGGCTGCCGGCGGTTTCTTTAGCTTCATCCGCGATCATGACTCCTCCCTCTGTAAAAAGTGCTTGCCGGAATTTAGCCCAAAGCCCGCTCCCGGCAGACTATTGGCCGCAAGGGCGGCTTGCCGGTGGACGACTGTCTTCGCTCAAAACCAGCCGATGATGAGCAGCAGCACGCCAGGCAGCACGACCGCAGGGCCCCACCACACCCCGCCGACCGACAGCAGAATACTGGTGGCGACAAACAGCACGCCGACCGCCTGAAGCTTGCCGCTGAGTTGGCTAATAAGCGCTTTTTTTTCAGTCATGACTTTCTCCACCGTGCAATGCTACTGGGAACGGCCAAATAGTGGCAGGTTTTTGCGCCTGCGGCAATCCGCGTGTGGCGGAAGACAAACCGTCAGTCATGCTTGGCGCTGTTTTCTTGGCAAGACGGTTTTCAGATAATCCTCTGTCGCCTCAAAGATCGGCTCGGCTTGGTTGAATTGCCTCATCAACGGTATGACTTTGGTGCGGACGCCCATGCCTCGAACATCAACATACCCATAATCGCGCAAAACTCCCATAATGATAGGATTCCTAGGCGAACGTTGCCCGGCGATCATTTTCTCGATGGTCATGGCGTTTTGCATAGCCCCTGGGCTGATGACTTCCAGGCGATTGGAATAGATGCCCACTTCGATATCGACAAAGCGCGTCCAATCCCGATGAGCCAGCGCGTTGACCACAACTTCCCTCAGCGCGTCCTTGGGATAAAGCCACAGGGTTTCCCTTCTAAAATCCTGTCCTATGGCGTCCGCCTCTTCGGAAATGAACGGAGAGGCTTGCTCAATGAATCGCTCGATAATGCCGCCATCAATCAGTTTTCTGCCTTCTTTGCCGACATCCCAGCGGCCCACCAAGGGCGCATCCAAAATAATGTCCAGCGATGCTTTGTATTCCTTGTCTTCGCCGGCAAACGCAAAAATCCTCAGGCCAGATTGTCGTAAATATCGGCGAGGATTTTTACCGAAAAGAACCAAGCCAGCAATAGAACAATAAATTCTGTCCCCTGCCTCAACCAAGAAGCCTAAGCCGAGCAGCCTTCTCTCCCACTCGGCCTGGGTGGTTGACGGGTAGGGGTATTGGATGATGTCATTCAGGTAATTACGCAGTCTGGCGTCATCCAGGCAAGCCATATCCGTCCTGGAGACCGGCAATAATTCGGCGTGCAACATTCCGCCCAACTCAAACAGGCGCATCTGTTGCTCGCGGGTGGCCGCTTGCGAGGTCGAGCCGACGCGGATATAAATCTTCTCCGCGCCGCCTTCCCGTGCCACATAGGGCTTGGAGATGCCTTGGGGCAAAGTGATGACGGCCACGGTCTTGCCGCCGTCTAAAGTAATGGCCTCGTAAAACGGAAGAATCAGCGGATGCACCCGGTCGCGGATGACATGCATCACCCATTCTTCGAGGTTTTCGCGGCGGATTCCCGATATAGTCCCATCATCTTCAATGCCGAGGATGATCCTGCCGCCCTGGAAATTTGCCAGCGCGACGATTTCCTTGGCCAACTGCTCGGGCCGAATATCGTCCCGTTTGAATTCAACCCCGGAATTTTCACCGTTGGCGATGGTTTCTATTAATTCGGCTTTTAACATCATTGTCTTTGATTAGGCCGAATGGGCGTGCAGCCGAATACCCAACGCATTGATGATTTTCATCACAGTCACAAAGTCCGGTTTGCCTTCGGCGGAAAGCGCTTCGCATACCGTTTCTCGACCTAGGCCGGATTCATCGGCGATTTGATTCAAACCTCTGGCCCGGGCAATAACGCCTAAGGCATGAGTAATCAAGGCCGGATCGTTTTCCTCGAATACGGCATCGAGATAGTCGGCGATGTCTTCGTCGGTTTGCAAATATTCTGCGGAATCCCAACGCGTGGTATTTAAGGCCATGTGGTTCTCCTACAGTTGACGCGCCAAATCGAGAGCCATGGAAATATCCCGGCTTTGGGTACTTTTGTCTCCACCGCCTAACAGAATTGCCAATACAGCGCCCCGGCGCACAAAATACACCCGATAGCCGGGGCCATAGTGAATGCGCATTTCCGAAATACCTTCGCCCACCGGTTCCGAATCCCCGAAATTACCCAGTTCCGCCCGGTCAATCCGCGCTTGGATGCGGGCGCGGGCTTTGCGATCTCGCAAACTATTGAACCAAGCCGTAAATTGATCGGTTTTCCTTATCTCAATCATGGTTCAAGCTTAATTCGCGCTGCAAGGACTTGGCAGAAAAACCAGCTTAGATTGACTTGCTACCTACCAATCAGTGCCGGAAATGCCTCATACCCGTAAACACCATCGCAATCCCATGCTCGTCCGCCGCCGCGATGACCTCGGCGTCGCGCACCGAGCCGCCCGGCTGGATTAAAGCCGTGACGCCGACTTCGGCGGCGGAGTCCAGGCCGTCGCGGAACGGCAGGAAGGCGTCGGAGGCCAGCACCGAGCCTTTGATCTCCAAGCCCTCGTCGGCGGCTTTGATCGCGGCGATGCGGGCGGAGTAGACGCGGCTCATCTGGCCCGCGCCGATGCCGACGGTTTGGCCGTTTTTGCAATACACCATGGCGTTGGATTTGACGAACTTGACCGCTTTCCAGGCAAACAGCAAGTCGGCGATTTCCTGTTCGGTCGGCGCGCGCTTCGTCACAATGCGCAGGTCTTCGCGGCCTATGCGCCCGTCGTCGCGGTCTTGCACGAGCAAGCCGCCGGCCACGCGCTTGTAATCCCAGCCAGGCGCGGCGACAGCCGGCCATTGCCCGCTGTCCAGCACACGCACATTCTGCTTGGCGGCGAGAATCGGCAGCGCGTCGGCACTGATGCCGGGGGCGATGATGACTTCGACGAATTGGCGGCCGACGATGGCTTTAGCGGTCGCGGCTTCCAGCGGCTGGTTAAATGCGATGATGCCGCCGAAGGCCGAGGTCGGGTCGGTCGCGTAGGCGCGGTCGTAGGCTTCCAATTGGCTGGCCCCTTGGGCGATGCCGCAGGGGTTGGCGTGTTTGACGATGACGCAGGTGGGCAGCTCCCTGAAGCTCTTCACGCATTCCAGCGCGGCGTCGGCGTCGGCGATGTTGTTGTAGGACAGTTCCTTGCCCTGGATCTGCCTGGCGGTCGCGATGGCGCCGGCCGGCGCGTTGGGCTCGACATAAAACGCGGCCTGCTGGTGCGGGTTCTCGCCGTAGCGCATGGCCTGGACGCGGTTGAAGCGCAGCAGCAGGTTTTCCGGAAACGCCTCCGCGTCGTCTACGCGCTTGCCCAGATAGTTGGCCACGGCGGCGTCGTATTGGGAGGTGTGGGCGAAGCTTTTGGCGGCGAGCTTGAAGCGGGTGGCCGGGGACAAGCCGCCTAGCGCCTGCAATTCCTCGACCACCAATGCGTAGTCTGCCGCGTCGACGACGACGCCGACCGAGGCGTGGTTCTTGGCGGCGGCGCGGATCAGCGCGGGGCCGCCGATGTCGATATTCTCGATGGCGGTTTCCAAGTCGCAGTCCGGCTTGGCGACGGTGGCCTCGAAGGGGTAGAGGTTGACGACGACCAAATCAATCGGGTCGATGCCGTGGGCTTCCATGATGTCTTCGTCGATGCCGCGACGGCCTAAAATACCGCCGTGGATTTTCGGGTGCAGCGTCTTGACGCGGCCGTCCATCATCTCTGGGAAGCCGGTGTAGTCGGACACTTCCAGCGCGGGGACGCCGTTTTGGACCAGCAGCTTGGCGGTGCCGCCGGAAGAGAGGATTTCGACGTTTAAGGCGGCAAGCGAGCGGGCGAAATCGACGACGCCGGTCTTGTCGGAAACGCTAATGAGGGCGCGGGTAACTTTTTTGCTCATAGTTAGGGCTCTGGATTGGCGGATGGTCTGGCGGCTTGGAGCCGGCGACAGGAGGTTAAAACGGGTTATTGCAGGCCAAAGCCGGCCATTTTTTTGCGCAGGGTGCTGCGGCTTATGCCGAGCATTTGCGCGGCCTTGCTCTGGTTTTGCCCGCATTGTTGCATGACGGCTTGGATCAGCGGGCGCTCGACTTCGTTGAGCACCATGGCGTAGAGGTTGCTGACATGGTCGGCGTCGAGGCGGGCGAGATAATCCAGCACCGTCAGGCGCACATGGTCACTGAGCAGCAGGGGCTTGCGCGCCGAGGCATTTGTTCCGCCGGCATCGATTCGGGGTTCCATGTCGTCCACTTTCATCAAGACACCTTAAAACTGGTTTGAAACCGTCCCTAAATCTAGGGGATTGTTAAATATTGACGACGCCGCGACTGCGGGGCTATCGTTAATGGCAGCCTGGCCCGTGCAAGGCGAGGCTGTTAACCGGCGGCGGATGGGTTTCCCGGCGGCCAGGCGCGGGAGCGCATTGGAACGATTGAAAAACCAGGCGCATTTGTTGCTCGGCGTTCTCGGCGGCGAGAATGGGCCGCCAGGACGCGGCGGCATCCAGCCCCAGGCTTCGCGCATACCAGCCGATATGTTTGCGGGCGATGCGCAAGCCCGCATACTCGCCATAGAAGGCGTACAATCCGCTCAGGTGCTCGCGCAGAATCGCATGCAGCTCCTGCGCGTCAGGCTCGGCGCGGACTGGCCGCAGGGCCAGGCCGTCGCGGATTTGCGCGAACAGCCAAGGTTTGCCCAGCGCGGCGCGGCCGATCATGAGGGCGTCGGCGCCGGTTTGCTCCAGCACCCGGCGGGCTTTGGCGGGCGAGTCGATGTCGCCGTTGGCGATCACCGGTATGCCCACGGCGGCCTTAACCTCGGCGATTGTAGTGTATTCAGCGTGGCCGGAAAAGCCGCAAGCGCGGCTGCGGCCATGCACGGCCAGCGCTTGAATGCCGCTCATTTCAGCGATTTTGGCGACAGCCACGGCGTTGCGGTGGTGGGTATCCCAGCCGGTGCGGATTTTCAGCGTCACCGGCGCGTCCACCGCCCGCACCACCGCCTCCAGGATGCGGCCGACCAATTTTTCGTCGCGCAACAAAGCGGAACCCGCCGCCACGTTGCACACTTTTTTCGCCGGGCAGCCCATGTTGATGTCGATGATCTCCGCCCCCCGGCCGACATTCAGCTTCGCCGCCTCGGCCAAATCGTGCGGGTTCGCGCCGAGGATCTGCACCGACCGCGGGCCAGGCTCGCCGCGATGGTCGCAGCGCAACAGGGTTTTGCGCTCCGCTTGCAGCTCGGGCTTCGCGGAAACCATCTCGGAGACCGCCAGCGCCGCGCCGTAGCGTCGGCACAGCAGACGGAAAGGCCGGTCGGTGATCCCTGCCATGGGGGCCAGTATCAGGCGTCCGTCGAGTCGGTATGGGCCTATGCGCATCGGGTGGCTTGGGTCTGCAAAAGCGGGGGGTGAAGTCTATACGCAATAGGCGAAACAGGCAAAGCTTGTGTAAAAATTAACCACAAAACCGATGACTTATGCGCTTTATCCACGCTTCCGATTTGCATCTCGACAGCCCTTTGCGCGGCTTGGACCGCTACGAGGGGGCGCCGGTCGAACGCCTGCGCACCGCGACCCGCGCCGCCTTGGAGCGCCTGGTGGATCTCGCGCTGGAAGCGCGGGTGGATTTTCTGCTGCTGGCCGGCGACCTGTACGACCGCGACTGGCAAGACTTCCACACCGGGCTGTTTTTTCGCGGGCAGATGGCCCGGCTGGATCGGGCCGGCATCCGCGTGTTTGCCGTGCAGGGCAACCACGACGCGCAAGGCGTGATCTCGCGGCAACTGAGCTTGCCGGCCAATGTCCACGTCTTCTCCAGCCGCTCGGCGCAAACCCAGCGCATCGACAGCCTGGCGGTGGCGATCCACGGGCGCAGCTTCCCCGACCGCGCCGTCGAGGAGGACCTGGTGCCATCCTATCCGGAGCCTGTGCCCGGCTATTTCAACATCGGCCTGCTGCACACCAGCCTGACCGGCCGGCCCGGCCACGACACTTACGCCCCCACCGACCTCGCCACGCTGACCGCCAAAGACTACGACTATTGGGCCTTAGGCCATGTCCATACGCGGGAAGTCCTTGCCGAGCGCCCGCGCATCGTCTTCCCCGGCAATCTGCAAGGCCGCCATGCCAACGAAACCGGCCCGAAAGGCTGCGAGCGGGTGACGGTGGAGGCCGGAAAGATCGAGGCCGAGTTTGTCGCACTGGACGTGGCGCGTTGGAGCCATGTGCGGCTCGCGCTGGATGGCGTCGAACGCTTGGAGGGGCTAGGGCCGGCTTTCCGGGTCGCGCTAGAGCCCGTGCTGGCCGGCGCGGCAGACCGGCTGCACGCGCTGCGCGTCACGCTGACGGGCGCAACGGCGTTGCACAGCCTCGAAGCCCGCCAGCCGGGCACCTTGGCGGCGGCGGTGCGCGCTGCGGCGCAGGATGTGGCCGAGGCGGAAATCTGGATCGAGCAAGTCAAGCTGGCCTTGGCCGCGCCGCAAGACCGCGCCCAGGCCGCGCAACGCCAAGACGCCGTGGGCGAACTGGTGCGCCTGGTCGATGGCATCGCGGGCGACGAGGCGGCGTTGCGCGCCTGGGCGCGGGAGGCTTTGGGCGATTTCCTCAGCAACCTGCCGCCGGAAGTGGCGGCAGGCGATATTCCGCAATGGGACACGGTCGAGGATTTGCGCGCCTTGCTGTTGGACGCGGAAGCAACGGTGCTGGCGCGGCTGGCTTAACGCCGCTTCTTCTCCGGCACGGTGGCGTCCGCCCCCGCCATGGAACGGAATTGCGGCACGATTTTGTTGATGGCGTCCACGAAAGCGGCCACCACGACCTTGCTTTCCGGGGTGTTGCTCCAACCGCCTGCGCTGCCGCCGACGGCACCGCCCGCAAAGATCGAGAGCAGCGAGCCGCTGCCGCTATAATCGGTCGAAGTCGCGCTGCCTTCCGCCGCCGAGATTTGCTCCGAGGTGTCGTTGTCCACCAGGGACAACACAACCTGCGCTTCTTTGATCTTGGTGTTGCCGGACAGCGCGCCGACCGCAAGGCCGGCATAAGGCACAAAATGCCCCAGCATGGCGCCGGCGATATTGGCGCCGGAACCGCCCGCGTCACGGTTGGAAAAAGCCAGGTCGGGAATCAACGTATAATGCGCCTCGACAATATTCCCCTTCTTCACGTTATTCTGTTTGCGCACCATGCCCGCCGCCTGAAGCTGCTGCTCCCTGACGATGGAATTCAGGCCGCGACTGCGATCCACGATGCGGAAACAGCCGGTTTGTTGCAAGATGAGCTTCAGCAAAGGCAAAGGCGAGCGCGGCAAATTCAAGCCGCCTGCGGCTAAGTATTGGATATAACCGTAGCCTTGCGGATTGTCCTCCACGGCCACCGTGCCGAGCAATTCCTGGCAATGCACCAAAGAACTATTAGCCCCCTGGGCACCCGCATCGCCGGCCGAACCGGTAATCATCGTTCCGCCTTGCCCGGTTTGGATATTGGGTGCGCAGGCGGACAGGCTGAAAGCCAACAGCGTCATTGAAACAATCAAACGTGATTTCATAAATTTCCTTGTGGTGTACAGTGGCTATTTTACTAAAGTGTTCCGAAACCGGAAGCCGTGTAGATAACATATAAGGTTGGGCTGCCGTCTTTTTGTCTGCCCAAGGTTTTATCGGGGTTTACTGGTATAGTTAATGACGGCAAATCTACTTTCTGCATAAACACCTCGATAAACCGCTAATGAAACAACGAGAAGTGACACCTTACCCCTAGGTGGAATGCTTTGTGTCGCCGAACGGGCGCGTAGTCTGGGAAAGACTAGCATGGGTTTTGATTTAACCGCAAGCGTCGCGGCATGGCGACAAACAGGTTTGGCGTGCGAGGCTTGTTTTGCGCTCCATTGTTCCGGTCAAAAATCCGGCAGCCTTGTGAAAACCCGGCTAAAATGCGTCTTCCGCTGTCTGCCCAATCTTTAGGAGGCATGATGTCCCTACCGGCCCCGTCCCGACGCTGGAGCCTGGAGCAATTTCTGGAAAGGGAATATGCGCCGATTTCCCAAGACTGCATGGATGTGCGGATTCCGATTGAACGGATTTACGAAGAAGCTTGGGATTAAACGGTCTGCGCCGATGAAACTCGCCAAACTACTATTGCAAGCCTTCGGCCCATTCACCGACGCCACCTTGGATTTCAGCGCCGGCCCGGCCAATTTGCATTTGATTTACGGCCCCAACGAGGCAGGTAAATCGTCCGCCTTGCGGGCGATGACGGATCTGCGCTTCGGCATTCCGGCCCGCAGTCCCGACGATTTTGTCCATCCGTTTAGCCAGATGCGCGTCGGCGGGGTGTTTCTCGACGAACAGGGCGAAATGGTCGGCCTGATCCGCCGCAAAGGCAGCAAAGCCACACTGTCGCGGCTGGACATCACCACGCTGCAACCAGATGCCAATTTGCCGGTGCAAGCCGGCCACGAACTAGCCTTGACCGGCGGGCTGGGGCGCGGCGAATTCGAGGCGATGTTCGGACTGAACCACGCCCGTTTGCGCGAAGGCGGGGAGATGCTACTGAAAGGCGAGGGCGAGATGGGCTCGGCGCTGTTCGAGGCCAGCGCCGGCACGCGCGGCATCGCGGCCATCCTGGCCGAACTCGACGCCGACGCCAAAAAGCTCTACAACCCGCATGGCGCGGCGAAAAGCGCCGTCATCAACGAAGCGCGCCGGCAACTCGACGAGCAGCGCCAAGCCTTGCGGCAGGCGCAAACCAAGCCCGCCGAATGGCATAGCCTGCACCGCGCCCACGAGACGACTCGCTCGGCCTTGGCCGAAATCGACCTGGCCCTGGAAACCCAGCGCCGCCGCGAAAACGAGCTGACCGAACTGCGCACCGTCGAGCCTTTGCTGCGCGAGCACGACCGCGTGCTGGCCGAATGCGAAGCGCTGGCGGACGCGCCGGATCTGCCGGAAACCGCGCGCGGGGAGCGCCAGGCCGCCGAGCTGGCGCTATGCCACGCCGAACAAGCCCGCCAGGAAGCCGAAGCCGAGCAGTCCCGTTGCGCCGAAACCCTGGCCGGGCTGGCCATCGAGCCGGCCCTGCTGGAACACACCGAGGCCATCGAGCGCCTGGCCGCTGGCGTCGAGCCGATGGCCCGCAGCCGGCTAGAAACGCGCCAGCAGCAAGCCGCCATCGCGCCGATGCAAGCCGAACTCGCCGACGCCGCATCGCGCCTCGGGCCGGGGGCGGATCGCTTGGCGCAAGCCCAGCCCACCGCCGCCGGACGCGCCGAATTGAACCATCATCTGGAAGCCATCGGCAAACTCGGCGAGCGCCTGGCCGAAAAGCGGGCTCAGTCCGAAAAATTGGAGCACGCGCTGAAACAGCACAGCGAAGACGCTGCCGTCTTGCCCGAGCCTGCGGCCCGCCGGGCGCTGGCCTTGGCCTTGCGCCAAGCGCAGGCTTTAGGCGATGCCGAGCGGCAAGGCGGCGAAGCGGAGCGGCAGATCCGCGAATTGGAAAGCCAATTGAAGCAAGCCCTGGCCGATTTGGGCGCTGTTTCCGTCGCGGCGCTGCGCGGTGTCCGGCCTTTGCTGGAGGCGGAAATTACGCAAGCCCGCCTAGCCTTCGAGGCGCTTGCAAAAAGGGCGGAGAAAATTCGCAACGATGACAGCCTGCTGCCCCCGGATTTGGATACGCAAAGGCTGCTGCTGCGGCAGTTGGCGGCGGTGGGCGAGATTGTCACCGCCGACACATTGCGGCAGGCCCGCGCCCGGCGCGACGAAAACTGGCGGCAGCTGCGGCGGGCCTATGTTGAAAAAGCGGTCGCAGCGCCGGGCCACGCGCTGGCCGAGGGCTTTGAAGCGACCCAGGCCGAGGCCGACCGCCAGGCGGATCTGCTACGCGCCGATGCCAAGCGGGCGGCAGAATATGAGGTTTGCGCCACCCGCATCGACGATATGGAGCGGCGGCGGCAAGAACACGCCGCCGAATTGCAAACGCTGGCCGCACGCACCGCCATCCTCAACGCCGAGTGGGCGCAGCGGCTGGAACAAGCCGGCCTGCCGCTTCTTGCCGCCGACGCTTTGCGCGAATGGCAAAGCCGTCGCCAAGAAGCTTTGGCGCTCGCCGACCGTCTGTCCGCCGCACAGGCCGAGCGTGAACGGCTGCTGGCCGAAACCGGCCAAGCCCAGTCCGCGTTGAGCGCCGCGCTCCACGCCACGGGCCATCCCCCGCTCGAAATCGCCGCCAAGCTGCCGGCTTTGATCGAACAATCCGTCGCCTGGGACAAATCCGCCACCGAAGCCCAGGCCAAACACGAGGAGCGCGTCAAAGCGGCCCGCGTCTGGGCGGCGGAGCAAGACGAAAATAGCCGCCGCGTCGCCGAGATCCGCACGGATTTAGAACAGCATCAAGCCGGTTTGCAAGCCTGGCATGGGCGCTTGTTGTTAAACCCCGACAGCCCGCCCGAAGCCGTCAAAGCCAGGCTGGAAGAACTGGACGCGCTGGCCCGCCAAGCCGCTGATCTGGCCGGCTTGCGCTTGCGCTTGGCCCAGGCCCAAGCCGCGGTCGATGATTTCGCCGACCAAGCCCGGCAACTGGCCGGCCTGCTCGGCGAACCGGCCCCGGCGCAAGCCGACGATTTCGCCGAGCGGCTGCGCAAACGCCTGAATCTGTCCAAAGAAGCCGAGTCACAGCGCAAAAACCTCGAACTTGACCGCGCCAAAGCCGAGCAGAAACAGCGGCTGGCCGAAGCGGAGCAAACCCGGCAAGCGGCCGTGTTGACGCGGCTGTGCCAGGCGGCAGGCGTCGCCTCGGCCGGGCAACTGCCGGAACAGGAAGCGCTGGCCGAACACAAGCGCCAAGCCCGAGACGCGCTGAACCGGCTGTGCCAGCAATTGGCGCAGGCCTCGGCGCGGCCACAGGCGGCGTTGCGGCAAAGCCTGGCAGGCCGTGACGCCATCAGCCTGGACGCCGACCGCGAACGCTGCAAAACCGAAATCGCCCGCCTGGAACACGAGCAAGCCGCCGCCCGCCAGGCCGAAGAGCAGGCGCGACGGGCGCTGGAAGCCATCGACGCCTCCGACCGCGCGGCTTGCGCCCGCGAAGCCATGGAAGCCGCCGCCGCCCGCTACCGCGCCGCGCTGCGGCCCTGGGCACGGCTCAAACTGGCCCAGTCGCTGCTGGGCGAAGCCTTGAGCCGCTTCCGCGAACGCGCCCAAGCCCCGATGGTCGCCGCCGCCTCCACCTACTTCGCGTTGATGACCTCAGGCCGCTATGCCAGGCTGGTGGCCGACGATGAGGACGGCAAGCCGGTGTTGCGGGCGCTGCGCGGCGACGGCGCGAAGATCGGCGTGGACGCCATGAGCGAAGGCACCGCCGACCAGCTTTATTTAGCGCTGCGCCTGGCCGCGCTGGAATTGCGCCGCGCCTCCCATCCGCTATTGCCCTTGGTGCTGGACGATGTGCTCGTCACCGCCGACGACCTGCGGGCGGCCAATATTCTGCAGGCGCTGGCCCATTTTGCCGAAGGCGGGCAGGTCTTGCTGTTCACCCATCATCGCCATTTGCTTGAATTGGCGGGCGAAGCCTTGCCGCAGGCGGCGATAGCCATCCATCGCTTATGAGACAAATCCGCTAGAATGCGGTTTTCTGACTGACCGAGGCACGCATTATGGCAAATTGGGGCGAAGGCTATGTCACCGATATCAACTACACCCACGGCTTTTACCGCGAACTTTCCCCGCTCTGGCTGGCGACCACGGCGGCTCTGCTGGGCTTCCGCGCCCCGCCGCTAAACCGCCCCTACGCCTACGCCGAACTCGGCTGCGGCCAAGGCTTCGGCACCAATCTGCTGGCCGCGGCCAACCCGCAAGGGCGCTTCTGGGGCTTCGACTTCAACCCGGCCCAGATCGCCCATGCGCGGCGCTTGGCCGAGGCGGCCGGGCGCGACAACGTCGAATTCCATGACGCCAGCTTCCAGTCCCTGGCCGACGCGGACGAAGGCGCTTGGCCCGCGTTTGATTTCATCACGCTGCATGGCATTTACAGCTGGGTCAGCCGCGACAACCAACTGGCCCTGCAAACCTTCATACGCCGCTTCCTCAAACCCGGCGGGCTGGTTTACATCAGCTACAACTGCTCGCCGGGCAAAGCCTCCGTGCTGCCTTTGCAACGCCTGCTGCGCCTGCATGCCGGCCAACACCCGGCGCGTTCCGATGTGCAAGGCCGCGAAGCGCTGGCCTTCGTCCAACGCCTGCGTGAAGGCGGCGCGCATTTTTTCAATGTCCACAGCGACATTGCCTCGTGGTTCGACGTGGCCGTCAGCGCCGACAGCGATTACGTCCCGCATGAATACCTCAACGGCGCCTGGCATATGATTGATTTTGCCAGCATGGCCGAAGACTGCTCGCAGGCCAAGCTGGCCTACCTCGGCAGCGCCAACCTGCTGGAAAACCACGACAGCCTGTCCGCGCCAGCCAGCTTGCAGCCCTTGCTGGCGGCCGAGTCCGATCCGCTCCTACACCAGACCCTGCTGGATTTCGCCTGCAACAAAGGCTTTCGCCGCGACCTTTATCAGAAAGGGCTTTCCCCGTTGACGCCCCAGGAGCATATTGACGCCATCAAGCGTATCCGCCTGGTGTCCTTGCGCGCGCCCGTCGGCGACGATTTTATCTTCAAGACGCCGATGGGCGAGGGGCGCGGGCAGGCGGACGTGTACCGCCCCTTGCTGGCCGCCTTGGGCCAAGGCGAAATGTCCATCGAAGAAATCGCCGCGCGGCCGGAATTGGCCGGCAAGCGCGTGGCCGATTTGGTCGAGATCGCCGCGCTGTTGATCGACGCAAGCTATGCCTATCCCCGCCTGGAGGACGTATCGCCGACAGCGGCGCTGGGCTTGAACCGCGCCATCTGCCGCGCCGTGCTAGATGGCCACGGCTACGGCTACCTCGCCGCGCCGGGGCTGGGCGGCGGCGTCCATGCCGGTTTCACCGACATGCTGGCGGCCTTGGCGCTGATCGACGCGCCCGGGCTGGACGAAGACGGTTTCCTGGCCGCCACTTGGCGGCAATTGGAACAAAGAGGCCGCCGCCTGCTGAAAGAGGGCCAGGTGTTGGACAGCCTGCAAGCCTCCACGGCGGAATTGCAATCCATTTACACCAAGTTCCGAGGCGACAAAGGTGATTTGTGGCGAAAGTTAGGCGTGCTGCCGGCCCATCCTTAGCCCCCCTGCCGCACGATGGGCCGGCGATTGGGCCAACAGGCCGACCCGCTTACAGCGAAGGCTGTTAAATATTGATTTAAAAGAGGTATTTCCCATGGCAACAATTATTGGCACTTCTGGTAACGACTGGCTGGTCGGCGGCGTCGACAATGACACCCTCAAAGGCCTGGCCGGCAACGACCATTTGGACGGTGGCGACGGCAATGACAGCCTGGATGGCGGCGACGGCAATGACGAACTGATCGGCGGCACCGGCAACGACAGCCTGCTCGGCGGGGCGGGCGACGACACCTTGAACGGCGGCGCCGGCAACGACCTCCTCGACGGCGGCACAGGCATCGACCGGGCCATTTACGCGACCGCCACCGGCGGCGTGACCGTCAACCTGGGCCTGACGACGGCGCAGAACACCGGCGGGGCCGGCGTGGACACCCTGCTGAATATCGAAAATCTCACCGGCAGCAATTACAACGACACCCTCACCGGCACGGCCGGCGACAACGCCATTGATGGCGGGGCCGGCAACGACCATCTCTACGGCGGCGACGGCAACGACGGCCTCAGCGGCGGCGACGGCAGCGACACCCTTGACGGCGGGGCCGGCAACGACAGCCTGCGCGGCGACGCCGGCAACGACACCCTCACCGGCGGCGACGGCAACGACAGCCTGGACGGCGGCGACGGCAACGACAGCCTGGACGGCGGCGACGGCGCGGACTACCTGACCGGCGGAGCGGGCAGCGACACCCTCATTGGCGGCACCGGCAATGACACGCTCTACGGCGGCGACGGCGACGACAATCTGGACGGCGGCGAGGGCGACGACAGCCTGTACAGCGGGACGGGCAATAACACATTGCAGGGCGGCGACGGCAACGACGCGCTATACAGCGGAACCGGCAACGATACCCTGGACGGCGGCGACGGCAACGACATTGTCTACTACAGCGACGCCACCGCCGGCGTGGTGGTCAGCCTGGCGGTGAGCACGCCGCAAAATACGCTGGGCTCAGGCGTCGACACCCTGCTTAACATCGAACGGGTGGATGGCGGCAGTTTTAACGACACCCTGACCGGCAACGACGACGACAACGGCCTCTACGGCGAGGCCGGCAACGACACTTTGTACGGTGGCGGCGGCAACGACACCTTGTACGGCGGGCCGGGCGACGACATCTTGAACGGCGAAAGCGGCGACGACAACCTCAATGGCAACGAAGGCAACGACACTTTGAGCGGCGGGGCGGGCGACGATAGCCTGGACGGCGGCGTCGGCAACGACAGCCTGGATGGCGGCGACGGCAATGACAACCTCTACGGCGGCGACGGCAACGATAGCCTGGTCGGCGGCGCGGGCAACGATTACCTGCTCGGCGGCGCCGGCAATGACAGCTTGCTGGGCGGCGCCGGCAACGACGCGCTGGAAGGCGGGGCGGGCGACGACACCCTGGACGGCGGCGACGGCCGCGACATCGTCTTCTATGACGACGCCACGGCCGGGGTGGTGGTGAGCCTGGCGCTGACTGGGCCGCAAAACACCCAAGGCTCGGGCATCGACACACTGGCCCACTTTGAAAGACTGAGCGGCAGCAATTTTGACGACACCCTCACCGGCGACGCCGGCAATAACGATCTTTATGGCGGCGCGGGCAACGATAGCGTCAGCGGCGGCGCGGGCAATGACAATGTGTACGGCGGGACGGGCAATGACATCTTAAACGGCGACAACGGCGACGACTACCTCAATGGCAACGAGGGTGCCGACACCCTCAATGGCGGCGCGGGCAACGACACCCTGGTCGGCGAATTGGGCGACGACACCCTGGTCGGCGGCGCCGGCAACGACAATCTGTACGGCGGCGACGGCAACGACAATCTGGACGGCGGCACCGGCAACGACGGCCTGGACGGCGGGGCCGGCAACGACAATTTGCATGGCGGGGCCGGCGACGATGGCTTGAACGGCGGGGCCGGCGACGATGTCATCGACGGCGGCGACGGCCGGGACAGCGTCTACTATGACACGGCCCCCGCCGGCGTGACGGTGAACCTGTCGCTGACCACGCCACAAGACACGGGCGGGGCGGGGGTCGACACCCTCAGCAACCTCGAACGGCTAA
>Ga0265327_10001537_pt1 | contig 28483 bp, 15 predicted proteins | sample 41621metaG_FD_202089 | JGI IMG/M metagenome (GOLD analysis project Ga0265327, IMG submission 202089) | Rhizosphere microbial communities from Carex aquatilis grown in University of Washington, Seatle, WA, United States - 4-16-21 metaG | ecosystem: Host-associated > Plants > Roots > Rhizosphere...
GTCGAGCATGTCGGAGCCGGCATGGAAATCGGTAATGGTGTTGTTGTGATCGGCCCCGGCGGAGAAGATGAAAAGCTCCTGCGCCCCGGTGCCGCCGCCGGTGACGGTGTTGGCGCCGGTGCCGAGAACGAAGCTGTCATTGCCGCCGCCGCCATTCAATACGTCATTGGCGTTGCTGCCGGTGATGACGTTGTTGCCGGCATTGCCGGTGAAGTGATGGGCGTAGTTGTTGGCCTCCGCCGTCAGATCGTTGATCCCCGCCTGCAGGGTATAGGTTCCGGCCCAGGTCTTGACCGTGGAAATTCCGGTCCCCGTCTCCTGGATCGTCGTGTTGGTATAGCCGCCGATATGGAACACATCGTCGCCGCCATTGCCGATCAGGGTCTGGCCGGAGCCGGTGGCATAGAGACCGTCGGCACCCGTGGTCCCGTGGGCGGTGCCGGTTGAATCGGGGTTGACCGTCGTTCTGGCCTCGACCGGCGTAGGCGTGGCAAAGGGCGTCGCGATCACTGGGCCCGATCCTGAAGACGTCGGCATCGGATTCGAGGTGGCAGTCCAGCCCGAGTTGATCCACTCGTACCAGTTTCCGAGGGAATTGTCGGAATAGAGATAACCGTTCTCTACGACAAGTTCCACGGCGGTTCCGTTCGTGGCTGGCTGCCCATTGAGTAGGATGATGTTGCCGCCTGCCGCCGTCGCCGTGCTGAACGTCCAGGTTCCATCAGTCGTTATCAGGCTTCCGGATTGGCCGGGCGTCAATGTCGAGCCATCCGGCGAAATCGCCCCCGGACCGTTGTAGCCCGGCTGCGGCTTCACCGCGACGGCATTCGGATCGCTCGAATATGCACGAATGTAGTCGATCTGGTAGTCGGCACTAAAGCCGCTCGGATTTGGATTGCCGGCCCAGTCCCCGCCGATGCTCATGGTGGCAAGCATGTACATGGCCTGATGCTCGTCCGCCGTAGTGGGCGTGGTGAACACCTGTTGGCCGTCCATGTACCAGGTAATCGTGGACGCCGTCCAAAGGAGGCCATAGGTGTGGAAGCCGGCGGTCAGGTCGGGGCCGGTCGAAGTGGAGGACACCTGGGTTGGCGTGCCGGTTACGTTGGTGTGGTTGGTTAGCACGGCCATGGTCGGATACCTGCCGAGCACCTCTTCGGCATCGATCTCCGGTGGCCAGGCGCCGTTTTCCGGCAAAAGCCAGAAGGCCGAGTTCGTGCCATAGGTGCTGGGCATCTTAGCCCGCATTTCAAAATAGCCGTATTCCTGCGAGAAGGAGTTATGGGTATCGATCTGTCCGGTCGTGAAAGGCACCGTGACGCCGGCTGCCTGCAGCGCTGGCGTCGTCGGCTGCGCATGGATGTCCAGCACGCCATTGGAGATACTATATGGCGTCTGCCCCAATCCGCCGACCGAGGGATCAAGAAAGAAGAAATCCGTACCGGTCGGATTTCGTCCGCCCCACCAGTATTTCGTCTCCCAGGTTGTGTTTGTTCCATCGGGAGACGCGCTGAAGGTATTGAACTCCTCATCGAAGGTAAGTTGGTATCCCGTCAAATCTATGCTCAAGGTGTCGCTCCCTTAAAAGCTCAATCGGTCCATACGCGATTGTAACAATCGGAAGTCTTGATGTGCCTGGTTAACAAAAAATCTTTCGAGTACCGAACAGACTTCAGAAAATTTCAGCGGATGCGTGAATGGCGTACCCTAAGCAAGAAACCAAGGCGTTTCCACGGCGGATTGAATGTGTGTCATTTTAATGAGCGGCCCTGTTTCCAGCCGCGGCGGGGCCTCGGGGGAAGTCGGTTGCCCGTGGCGGCTCGCACGGTCGCCGCACAACACTCCGCACAGCAATGCAATCAGGCCCAGAGCTAATGGTGAAAACGCCTCCTCCTGGAACACGCCATTGAGCAGGACGATGAACAGGCTGGATGGGAGGATCGCGGTGGACAAAGCTTCTTTAGAGCGCCGAACCAGGGCGAAGATAAGCCGGAAATAAGGAAAAAGAATAACCACGGAAAAAATGCCGACTTGGTAAAGCAATACGCCGATCGCGCTTTCAAGGCCAAAATTCGCGCCTTCCTTCTGAAACTTATCCCAATCGACGCCCTCGTCATACAGGCTGGACAGGTTGCCGCCCGCACCAATCCCATATCCGATCGGTCGTTCAATGGCGCCGTTCACACCACCGAGCAAACCAATGATATGGTAGTTACCAATTGAAATTCCTTGGATGATCGTAAAAGAAAGATAGACGACTGCGAATGCGAGCGCTCCGAACATGGCCGCATTCCGCCCGAAAAAACGCCAGCACGCGTAAATTACGAAGCTCATTACCAGGAGGATCGTGGCGCCTTTCACCCCGATCATAAGTACAAGAGGAATCACGACCAGGACGATGAAAGTCTTCCGGACGATGAAGGCCGAAATTATCGTGACGGTAAGCAAATATGCGTAGCTGATGGAGTGCATGTTGGAACCGACAATGCGGAACAAGGTTAAATTCCGTAGATCGGCCACGAATGGAAGTTTGCTTAAATTGTCAAGATTATAAAATCTTACTGTGTTCTGATAAAATACCTGCCTCGCATCGTACATTATCGAGTTTGCCTCAGGTTTCAAAGTAAAGTATCGCGCCGCGTTGATGGTATCGTAATAGCTTATCGGTGCCAGCCATTCGTAAAAGCTAATACCCAATGCCGGCAACATGGAAAACACCAGCACCAGCGCAATCTGACGCAACCCAAAACGTACTCCGAGATCGAGACCGAGAATTACTGACACGAGCCCCGCGGCTGTATTACGAAAATAGACGACGGCGGAGACTGGCGAACTCGCGGCCGCTCCATAGAGCGTGTAGACAAATGCTACCCCCAAAGCGACGCAGGTCCATTTAAAAACGACACGCAGGTCATCATCGGCGATTGGTCGGAAAAACAGCCGGCTGGCCGAAATAACCGTGAATGTCGAGGCGACAAGGAAGTTCGTTCCTTGCAGAAAAGGGAAGATTTGTGCGGAAATCTCGGGCGAGAAGATGCTGATGACGATGTTTTGGTAGAGTAGTGTCTGGAGATAGATGACGAATCCGAGATAGGGTCTCCGCAAATAAATGAGATCGAGAAGAAGAAGGGGAAAGGCGCCGGCTAGCGGGCCCAGCGCCGCGACGGCGCCAATATACGAACAGAGCCAAGCCAGTCCAAGCGCCTGGAACACCACGATCTGGCCGAAAACTTGACCAATGGGGACCAGGGCGGCGGCGTGCTGGCCCTCCGCCGATGGCGCCGGCTCGAAGAGGAACCGGCTGATCGGATTACTTCCGGGGCATTTTTCCAGCGAAGCCGCAATCGTCACGAGAGCCTGCCCCGAAGCGAAACGGAATAGACCGGTATCATGTGATCCGGCGATGATAGCGGGCGAGGCTATCGGAGGAGTAATCCGCATCGCCATGGCCATAGGCGCGGTGCTTTTCGGTGTTCACCATGGTGAGGACGACGCCGGCGAGTTTGCTCCCCGTCGTCTTCAGCTGCCGTAGGGCGGTCGCGGCCGTGGCCTTGCGGGTGTGCTGCCAGCGCACGCAGAATACCGTGCAGTCGACGAGGGCACCCAGCATCCAGGTTTCGGAGGCAGCCAGTATCGGGGCTGAATCCAGCACCACGAAATCGTAATCCGCAGTGAGCTCTGTCAGTAGGCTCCGCAGTTCCGTTTCTCTCAGAAGAGTCACCGGATTTTCGGGCGGCTTCCCCGCATAAATGATGTCGAGCCCGGATGCCGGATCTTTGATGATGACCTCCCCCAGGCACGCGCGTGCCTGGAGGCAATCCACGAAGCCGAGCCCCATCGGGTGGTCCATGATTTGATGCAAGCGCGGGCGGCGGAGATCGGCATCGATGAGCAGCACCCGGCGGCCGGTCCCGGCGAGCGTCCGCGCAAAGGCATAAGATGTGGTGGTCTTGCCTTCCCCAGGCAGCGACGAGGCGAAGAGAATTGTCTTCGGTACCGCGGCTCCCTGCAACAACATCGTCCTGACGGCAAGCCTGCGGACACTTTCGCTGAATACCGAAATGGGATGGTCGAGACTGTGGCTGGCGACGTGCATGCGTCCCGGCACATTGGGTAGCCCCCTCAACTGCAGAAGCGGAACCAACCCAAGGGAGGGCACGCGCAATTCCCTCTCGACCTCATCCATGCTGTGCAATCCGTGATCGAACTGTTCCAGAATGAAGGAGAGGCAAAGGCCAGCGAAAAGCGAGATGATCGAGGCCGCCGACAGGATCAGCACCTTGTTCGGGAAAATGGGAAAGGCCGCCACCTCGGCGCGCGAGACCGTCATAATGTCCGGAATCTGGACATTTTCCTGGACCTTGAGCTCCTTGAAACGTGTCAGGAAGGAATCGTAGGCATTGCGATTGACGTCGGCGTTGCGCTGCAGAGTCTTCAGCCTGTCCTCGGCCCTGTTCATTTGAAGCAATTCCGCCTTCAGGCTCTCGACATTGGTCGAATCCCGCGCCATGCGCGCTTCGGCGCTCGCGACTTCGGATTTGCTGCTCTCGATAATCCTTTGGGTTTCTTGCTGCAGCTTTTTCTGTATACTTTTGAGCTCTGCGTGGATGTTTTGGGCGATTGGATGGCGCGATCCGTAACGCTCGTCGATTTCCGCCATTCTCGCGAGCATTTGCGCTTCCTGACCGCGGAGCTGCTGGATGATCTGGGAACCCAGAACTTCCGTCGTGGAGACCTCCCAGCCGGGCACTGCAATCGTTTGCGTCAACTGCTCCAGTCGGCTTTTCGCCTCGTTGTAACGGGCTTTGGCGACGGCGAGCCCCGCATCCGCTTCGGTGAGCTGCTGCGCAAGAAGCGACGAATCCTTGATCTGCACCAGTCCGGATTCCGACCTGTAGGCCTCGGCCTGAGCCTCCGACGTATCAAAATTGTGCTGAAGATTGGCGAGTTGGCTCTCGACCCAGGCCGTAGCATGCCGCGTCGCTTCAGATTTGAATTCGAGCTGCGAGTCAGCATAGAGATCCGTCAGCGTATTGGCCACTTCCGCCGCCAGATAACGGTCGTCGGAGGTAAAGAAGATATTGACGACGCGCGATCGCTCCTCGGGGGCGACGACAAGCTTCGACAGGAAACGATCGACAACGAGCGAGAACTGGATCTCCGGGTTGGTCCCGGCCGTCGGCATGATCTCCTGCCCAAAACTTGGGAAAGGCAGCACCGTCTTGATCCATTCACGCAGGTTTTTCCATATGTCGGAATTCCCTGAGCTCGGCGCGAATTCCGGCAATTTGTCGAGACTCAATTTGCGGATCGTCTTCTCCGCGAGGCCCCGGGACTTCAGTAGCTGAATCTCGCCCGCGAGCGTCGTCGGATCGTTCGGAAGCGACGCGAGAACGGCATCAATCTTGATTGCTTCCGGTGTTCGCGATGGAAACATAACCGTGGCGGCGGACCGGAACTGTGGCGTGACGACCGAAAGGAAGACGGCGGCAATGGCCAAGCCGGCAAAAAAGACCCCTACAATGACGACCCCACGGCGTCGGATGTGCAACCACAAATCATAGAGCTCTGACCTTGAATCTGCCGGATGAGAGAAAAAAGGCAGTGAGGGTACTACGTCGACGGTATTGGCATGCGACGGATTTAGCCGCGATTCGACCGGGTCTATCACAAATCGGGGCTCCCCTTGCAAAGTAAGATAACACAAAAACAGATTGCGCTTTATTCAAAACGTTCTGCTTCTTTTAACTACTGCCGAAATTCCTTGGCTCGGAAAGAACGGTCCTACCGCAAAGCCGTTCCATGGCCGATACCATTGGATATCTGAACTGCCCCCAAGGCGCTTATCGATTCACTGTATTGCCGCCTGCGATTTCGCCTCGAACCCGCGAATTCGGTCGGTGAGCCGCCGTGCCAGGCGCCGAAGAAAAAGAAGTGGAGCGAACTCGTATCGCTTCCCATCGATCAGGATACGGTCGCCGAAAGTAGAGACCGTATGCAAACCGGCACTATAGCGTCCGGGGCAAGGCGCCACCCGACGAACCAGACGTTCCTCAAAACCATGTTCGTCGAGCCACGTCACTTCCATCAGGTTCACCGCCCCGCCGTAAGTCATCGAACAGTCCTGTGTCGGCCGATAAAGCCGACCTCTCCACATGAAAGGCGTGCCACCGGGGCGTGCGGACCGTATGTCGGTTTTGACCGGGTTGAGCGGGTGCGGAAGCCACGGACCGTTGAGGTCTTCCGTATGCCAGATGCCGAGATTCGCGTGCGGAAGCTCGGGCGTGGTACAGAACAGCCACCACTTCCCGTTCCAGAAAACGACCGTTGGATCGATGGCCGGGACATCGAGGAGCCTGCAGGAAACGCTATAATCCTCATCGCCATTCGGCCTCCCATAGAGCACGAGGCGACCGCTCCTGGATGCCTCCGGAAGGCAGAATTCCTGCCCACCCGCTTCGAAGGGGAACGGATAGGAGAGATGAAACGGTTGATCGATGACGATTTCCCGGATTCCTTTTTCGAGGTGAACCCGGGCAATAACCCCCCTGTTGAACGTCCAGGCGTCGATAAGCTCGCAAAGGATTTCCGAAGGCCGATCCGGGGCCGCGAACGGATCAGCGATATAGCGAAAGCCGGAAAGCTCGGGCTGCCAGGCCGGAAACAGCTCCACAGCCTCATCAAGGAGCGATTCGATCGGAATATTGCAAACGCCGACGTTCCACCTCTCGAACAGGAGCAGGCGGCGCAGCATGGACAGCGCTTGGCGTCGCCCCGCTAGAAACAGGCAAAAGGCAATATGCCGCGGCGCGCGGGAGTTGCTGTTCGGCGCCGTGCCGGGACAAGCCAGAGAATCGCCGGCATCAGCCAAGACCGGAAGCAGGCCAAACCAAAGCACGGCGAGGCTGAAAATGCGGTCGATGGTTTCGGTGAATGACTCCTCCATTCCGATCATGCCCTGCCGGTACTGGACCGGGGCACCGACATCGTCATAGGTTGATGCGAGGGCGACGGAGAAAGGCACCCGGTCGGACGCGAAAGCTTCGAGAGTCGCCTCCACGGCAGCCTGTCCCGAATGCCCCTCGACCATGAATGCCCAAATACCGAACCGTGGGGCGACTGCGAAAGCAAGGGGCCTCGGCGACCGCCGCAGATCGATGATCGCATCTGGCATCGCCTCGGCTTCCGCGGGCCACAAGGCAGCCGCCTTTTCATCGAGTTCGACGACTGGAAGTTCACGGAGGAAATCCGGCCATGGGACCTCCTTAAGCGTGCTTGTCCAGCTTGCGGCATGTTCGATCAGCCAGTTGCTGATGCCGTGGTTCGGCGATTTGGTCCGGCGCCCCCGAAAGATGACGCAGAACCGGACGCCTGCTTCCTTCAGACGTTCGACGCTCGCCCTCTGCCAGCACAGCATCGGCCCTGCATCGCACAGGATCCCGACACGGAGCGCCCCGGATTGGGGCTCAAGTCGCATCATGTCTGTTCCAGAATGCCAGCACCAAGGTTCCGGCGGTTTCCCGAACCAGTCCGGAAAGACAGTAGATCGCGCCGAAATAGGCCGACGCGCCCAAGAGTGCCGCCGTCGCGGTAGCCATCACCTGTGGCAAACTTGTGTTGAGGTCGCGCTCAACCATGACGATTACGGTCACCATGAAGAGGGTGGCGGCCGCCGGAGGGAGGATGATACGCACGTAGTCCAGCACGGTAATCCCGCAAACTCGGCGCACCATTCCCATATGCAGCGGCAAAAGGAGGAACTCCCGGCCACAGACGGCCAGGGCGACTGCCGTCAAGCTGAAATTAAATTTCATGATCAGGGCGATCCCGAGCACAAACGAGGTGAAGTTCACCCCCAGCCACCACGAGGCCTTGCCGGCAGCGCGGAGCAATGTGCTGTTCATTTGGCTGATCACCTCCATGATCGCCTGGAGCGACAGGATTTGGATGATCACAACCGCCGGCGTCCATTTCGGCCCGAAAACGGTGGTGATCAATACCGGCGCCACCGTGGCGAGCCCGCCGAAACAGGGAATTGTGACCAGTGTCAGGGTCGATAGGGATTTGAGGTAGGCACGCCGCAGCACTTCGCGATCGATCCTCGATTCCGAGAAGAGCGGAAGAGCAATCAGCCGCATGGCATTGCCTGCGATGAAATCCATCGAAAATCCCTTGACGCGTTGCGCGACACTGTAATAGCCGAGCATTGTTGGCCCGAGAAAACTTTGGATCAGAAGGCAGTCGAGATTGGCGCTCGTGAATTGGATCGCCCGGTAGCCGCTGGATACGGCGAAATAGTGCCATATTCGGGCATCCGGCCGGAACAGCCGGAAACTCGGCCGCCAGGAGACGGCACCCCAGGCCGTAGCGGCGTTGGCCGCGCCCAGCATGACCTGCTGTGCCACCAGCGCCCAGACGCCGAACCCTTCGACTGCCGCGATGATGGCAACCACACTCGCCGCACCGTTTGCGACCACATTCCGGACGGCGAGCGATCTCAAGGCATAAGGCTGGCGCAGCAATGCGTCGGGGACGATCGCAAGGGCATCGAAAACAAGCCGTAAAGACAATATCTGAAGAAGCAGCCGGAGCCGCGAATCTCCGAAGACCCAGGCGGCACTGCCCGCGCTGCCGGCAGTAAGCAGCGCCAGGAAGAGACCGAGAAGGAGCGATAGCCAGAAGGTGCTGTTCAGGATGTCATCGTCGAGCTTCTGTTCGCGGATGAGGGCATCGCCGATCGTATCGAGCAAAAAGATCTGGCCGAACCCTGCCACCACCCAGGCGATCGCCATGATACCGAAGCTGCCGGGATCGACGAAGCGTGCCACGACCAGGAAACTGGCCAGGACGGGAAGTTGTTGGCCCAGCCCATGTACGAACGACCACTTGATCCGGTTCAGCCAGATTATTGAATTTATCATCAGGGGGCTTTCAACAGGAAAAGTGATTCTGTATCAAAACATCGGATTTGAAGATTTACGCCTTGGAAAAACGACGAATGTAAGCATATATCGCACTTCCTGCGCGTAGAACTGCCGGAACATCCTTCTTCCAGCTCTTTTCCCAGAAATGAGCTGCAAATGTATTGCTTAATATGCAGTCAGTAGAAAATTCTTCTGTCCAGTGGAAGGGATAAAAGGCATCCGTTGAATATATATAGATATCATTTACCGTCGTGCCCTCGGCATAATATTTATCAAGGCCTTCCTCACATAGCATTTTTGTGATCAGTTTCGGCCCAAATTTCGTCGGTCGCTCCAGACCGAAAGGGGCGTCGCGAAGGCTTATAATTTTATCATACGCCTTGCGGACGAACCAATGCCCCGGAACGGCTCCGAATGCACCTGTGCCGATCCAGTCGCTGGCCGGGTACTCGCTCTGAAAGCCGAAGAAGCAACTATGTTCCAGTAACGGATCGAGCGGCCGGAAAACTTCGAAATCGGTATCCAGATACACACCACCCATTTCAGAAACCACCTTTAGGCGGACGATATCCGCCACCTTGGCCCAAAGCTTCTTCTGATAGGCCCTGGCGATAGCGGGTATTGAGAAGTCAATATTGTCTTCATTCCATAGGATGAAGTCGAAATCAGGATTATGCTCTCTCCAACTTTCGATGAATCGTTTTTGCTTCGGCGGCATCGGGCCCCCTACCCAGACATAATGGATTTTTTTTGGAATCATGCTTGGTGCCCTTTATTTTTTCCCGGTCGAACGAAATCGTACGTGGCAGCGTGAGCGAGGATGGGGATGCTGCAGTGCGAGAAACAGTCGATCTCTATTGTCGTTCCGTCTCCGTCCTGTTTTTCGGCAGCTCGGGTATGCCGGGATTACGATGCCGCTGGATTGCGCGCTTCGGCGAAGCGCGCTCCCCGCACGGTGCCGCGCGTTGCTGTCTAGCCCGGATTATGCATCGCCTTCAGTTTCATTGCCGGTCTCGAGGTAAGTTTTCGCCATTTTCCGCACTCGTGACGCGGGTATTCCTTCGACGGTTTTTTTACCGGCGTTGGGTGGGGTGATGTTTGCGGGTTGCGGGGAAGGGTTTGGGTCCGGGGGGCGCATGGCCCCGTCATTCAGGTAACGAGACGCGGGATGCGTTCGAGGACGAGGCGCAGGATTTCCTGGGCCGGTGTGGCGGTCGGCAAATGGAGCCGGATCTGGGTTTTCATTTCGACGACGCGCGCGGCGATTTTGACGAGGCGCAGGCGCAAGGTGTCGAACTGCGCGGTGCGCCAGGACGAGCGCTTCGGCATCATGGCGCGCAGCCCCCACATCAGCCAGTAGGCTCCGGCATGGAGGAACAGGCGGAACTGGTTGGCGGTGGCCTTGGTGCAGGAGGTTCGGTCGGCGGCAAGATGCGTCTTCCATGATTTGATATGGTTTTCGGCGCGACCCCGCCGGCAATAGATATCCTGGTACAGCGCGCGGGCGTTGGAGCCGGTGAGATTGGTGACGATGAAGCGCGTGTCGGTTCCAAGGGCACCGGCCTCGACCCGGGCGATGATGCGTTCGACCCGGCTCCAGCTGGCGGCACCGCCGTGGAATTCCTTGAAGCGGCGCAGCTTGCCGCCATTCGGAGCGGCCTCGAATCGTTCCTTCGTGCTGCCTCGAGGGTTTCGGCATGGCGGCGGAGGGTCGTCGTCGGCGCGACGCCGAGGATGAAATCGACGCCGTTCGCCCGGCACCAATCGAGAACCTCCGGCGTGCAATAATGACTGTCGGCGCGCAGCAGGATTTCCGTCTTCGGCCAATTGGCGCGGATCGCCCGCAGCAGGCGGCGGAGATGGGCGCGAATCTCGGTGCCTTTCGGCCGCCGCGCCGGGCGAAGAACGGCGGTGACGAACCGTCCCTCGCCATCGAACACGACGATGGGCTGAAAGCCGTATTCGTCGTAATGGGCGTTGAACAGGCGCAATTGCTGGCCGCCATGCACGGCGTCGAAGGTATCGTCGACATCAAGAACGATCCGCTTCGGCACCTGCCGGAAAGAGCCGCAATAAAGATCGGCCAGGGTACGGCCCATGCGCAGCAGGCTGCGCCGATCCGGCAGGTTCTCCAGCCGCGAGATCGTCGATTGCGAGCATAAATCGCGGTCCGACGGCGGCAGGTCATGCGCCATCTTGAACAGCGGATCATGACGCAGGCTGGTGGCGTCGTTGCCGTCCTCGTAACCGGCGGCGATCATCAGCAGACGGAAACGGATGATGTCGGCAAACCCATGGATGACCTGATCTTGAGCCCGTGGATCGGTGATGCAGGCGGCGAGACGATCAGCCACGGACAGGCGCCGTTCCACTTCGCGCAACACCAGGATGCCGCCATCCGACGACAGAAGACCGCCATCAAAACGGGCGATCACCGCCTTGCCCGAGACAGGTGACAGACCGGGCAAAGGCAGCATAGGATCGGTCATGGCGGGTGTGCTCCCTCGAAATGGCGAAATTTGATCTAAGCAACCAAATTATACGCTATATCAAAGACTTGAGCTACACCCGCGCAACTGGAGCAAAAGGCCGGGCGGGCCGTAAATTTTCGATTCCCCTGATGTGCGGTTTCTGATTCATTCTGGGGATGTCGCCGCCCCCGGAACTTGATGATTTACCCGCCTCTGAGCTGAAGGCTCTGCTCTGGTGCTCCGACTGTTCGGCGAGGTGGCTGAGCTGAAGCGGGTTGTTGCGGCTCAACGCGAAGAGATCGCCCGTCTGAAGGGCTTGAAGGGGCCGCCTTCGATCAAGCCGAGCGGGATGGAGCAGGCGAGCACGCCGGCGCCGCCTGGAAGCGCCGGGAACAAGCGCCGTCGCGGCAAGGTGGTGCCACGGGTGGCGGCCCTGGACCGGATCGTCAAGGCCGAGGCGCCCGCCGGCTCACGCTTCAAGGGCTACGAGGACTTCGTCGTGCAGGATTTGGTGCTGCGGCCGGAAGTCATCCGGTACCGCCGCGAGCGCTGGATGACGCCGGAGGGCCGGACGGTGACGGCGCCCTTGCCGGTCGGGATCGACGGTCATTTCGGGCCGGAACTGCGCCGGTTCGTGCTGGCCCAGTACCACCAGGGCCAAGTCACCGTGCCGCGTCTGGTCGAGCAATTGCGCGGCTTCGGCATTGCCATTTCCAAACGGCAGGTGATGCGCCTGCTGATCGACGGCAGGGACAGTTTCCTGGAAGAGGCGCGGGACGTGCTGCGCGCCGGGCTTGGCGCCGCCTGGATAACGGTGGACGACACCGGTGCCCGCCACAAGGTCACCAACGCCATCTGCACCCAGATCGGCAACGACCATTTCGCCTGGTTCGGCACCACCTTCTCGAAGAGCCGGCTCAATTTCCTCGAATTTCTGCGCGCCGGCCATGGCGACTACGTGATCAATGCCGAGGCGCTTTCCTATATGCGCGAACGCGCGCTGTCCGGCTCGGTCATCCGGCTGCTGGCCTTGCATCAAGACCGGCATTTCGCCGATCGCGATGCCTGGACCGCGCATCTGGACCGGCTCGGCATTTCAGCGCTCGACGTGACCCCCGATCCGGTGCGCATCGCCACCGAAGGCGCGCTCTGGGGCAGCATCAAGGCGCATGGCTTCCTGGACGACACGGTGATCGTCAGCGACGATGCCGGCCAGTTCAATATCGGGATACACGGCTTGTGCTGGGTCCATGCCGAGCGGCTGGTTCACAAGCTCGACACCTTCACCGATCACCAGCGTATGGCGCAGCAACGTCTGCGCAGCCTCATCTGGTGGTTCTACCGCGATCTCAAAGCCTACCGGGACGATCCGACCGACCGACGCCGGACCCAATTGCGTACCCGGTTCGACCGCATCTTCAAGCGCCGCACCGGCTTTGCCTTGCTCGACCGCCTCCACGCCAACAAATCCGAACTGCTGATGGTGCTCGACCGGCCGGAGATCCCGCTCCACACCAACGGTTCCGAAAACGACATTCGATGTCAGGTGACCAAACGCAAGGTCAGCGGCGGCACCAAAAGCGACACCGGCCGGGATTGCCGCGACGCCTTTCTCGGCCTTGCCAAGACCTGCGCCAAGCTCGGCATCACCTTCTGGGATTATCTCGGCGCAAGATTGGCCATCGCCGACCAGCCGCCCCTCCCGTACCTCCCGGAACTCGTCAGCCAGCGCTGCGCATAAGCCGGAACGCCCGGACTTTTGCCCCAGTTACACACCCGCCGCCATGCCGTGAATAATCCGGGCTAATGCCCCTCACCGGCGGCCGAGCTGCATGCGGCTCAGAATATTCTGAGCAACCCCCTGGGCACAGAGCGACCAGAAAGGCATGTATTCCACGAAATAGCGACGTGCCAGCCTTTTCGGCTCCCGGGCAAGACGGTACGCCCAGCGCATCTCCAGCTGGTTGACGATCGATGGATAATAATGCAGGCCCTCGACCAGCTGATCGAAATAGCCGCCGCAGGTGAAGCCGCATCCCGTCCAGCCCCTATCGGCAAGCGTCGTAAGGAACTGTTCCTGCTGCTGGATGCCCATCCCGCACACGACGACCCGCGGTGAGAGTTCAAGCGTCCGCCTCACCAGTTCGTCGACCGGGAGATAGCCATGCAGCGTTCCGGCGATTTGAATGCCGGGGAAATTCTGGCTGATCCGCTCCGCGGCGGCGGCCACGATCCTGGGCCGTCCGCCGACCAGGATCGAAGTCAAGCCACGCCGCGCCGCGCTCTCGAATACCGGCAGTGCCAGGGAAGTGCTGTCGAAGCTGATGCGTTCGATGTAGCTCTTGGCGTGAAGGCGCGCGGCAAGCGTCGTGGCAATGCCATCGCTCAGAAGGAGATCCATGCGCCTAAGATCGGCAAGATAGCGTGGCGAATGCCTTACCGCATGGAATGCCTGGGGATTGATAAAGCTGACGAGGAACGCGCGCTTCGGCTTGTCCCTTTCCACGTGGTTCCGAATAATCGAGACTACTTGATGGAGGGAACTCACCTGACTCAAGGGCAGGCCGAAGAAATTGATCCGCTTGGGAGTCAATGAAACGGTTTCCGGGTTTGCCAGGGGCTTGCCCCGGCTCGATGCTTCATCTGGTTGAATTTGTTGCTCTGGATTCATGGCACAGCACTCTTATCGGGTTGCGATAAAATTTTGGGAACTAAACCAAGTGTGTCTGTGAGGGTTCAGCTAGGCGGGGCGGCTCCAACTATGCCGCAGCAGGAGAATTGCCGGCGTCCCGAGATGCGAATATCGCCATGCGCGAGCACGCGCCGCGAACCGTCGCGCCGTAGATCCGGTGCCACGCGGGCCAATACGCTTTTGCGCAAGCACCGAAAACTTCTCAGGATTGATAAAGTATAAAGGGCGCCAAATTACCAATTCTTCTCGGAATTCGGAACTTTTCGTCCCACATTTTTTCACGAGCCAGCCCCCCTGCTCTCCACAAAAATATCAACAGATTACAGATTCGGGATAAAGCGCCTTCATAGCAATACACCCGCTTAGGAACGCTTCGCAAACGTTGGACTTACCGATGGGTTCCCGCGCCACACCTCAAACATTCGCAAATAATGTAGCGCATCAGATGATAAAATGTGATTTTTGTTATATTTCGTCTGTATACTGCAATCTGATTTAGTCAGTATTTGGTTGTTGGCAATAATTTTCCACAACCAGCAAAGCTGATCGCTATATTGTCGTTTGGTTGAAAATTGATTGTTGATACTTCATCCATGAGCTGAGGGGAGCTCCGGTGATCGAAGATCAGAATGGCACTTCCCCAAACTCGGCCAGGGAAGCTATTTCGACGCGACGGAGGTCGGGGACGGCGGCTGAGCTGAAGCCGATCCACGCGCAGGCGGATTACCGGAAGGCGCCGCCATTGCCCCGGCGATCGAGTGATACGGCAAGGCTACGGCCCTGGCCGGGTTGGGGGGCGGAGCGCCACCGGAACAACTCCGCCGCCTCGCGATCATTTGGCGATATTGACGTCGACCGATTTACTGCCGCCGTCGCCAGTGTCGATGTGGACCGTGACTTCAAGCGGCAGCCCGCTGGGCGGCGCGTTTTCGGCGGTGAAGGTGGCGGTGGCCGGATCGTAATGCAGCCAGGACGGCAGGGCCGTGTTATCCGGCATAGTGGCCGTGGAGGAAGTGGCGTTCGCGGCGTTGGCCGGCACGACCGTTTCCGGCAGGCGGAAGCTGAAATTGTCGGGTGTCGTCACCGTAGCGGTCACTTGGGGATTGCCCACGGAACCGGGGAGCTGCGGGGCCACCGTCACTTGCACGCCCCCTAGCGGCGTCGGAACGGAATTCACAATATGAGGCGTGACGATGGTGGTCAGATTGAGCACCTTGCCCGTGTCGATCAAAACCGCCGTTACGTTCAGCGTGCCGTTGACGAAGGTGACCGTGTAGTTGCCCGAAGTCAGGCCATAGGGCGTGATGGCGTAAGTGCCGACATTGATGGCACCCTGGCTGCTGCCGCCATAGCCGAGCGAACCTTCGAGGACACCGTCGGCGGTCTCGCCATTGACGAAGCCGCTATAGGTGACGCCGTTGCCGCCGGAATAGGCCGTGCCATTGAAGAGCTTGCTGAAATCATTCGCCTTGACCGTCAACGGTGCCTTGGTGATCGCCATCGTGCCTAGTTCTGGAAGGGTATAGTTCGCGGCGACGTTATTGCTGCCGCTGACGCTGATCGCCAGGCCGGCGAACTCTCTTTCTTCATAGGTTCCGACATTGGCGGACGATGCGTTGCTGCTACCAGCCGTCGGCGTGATGTTCTCGCCGGCTACGGCCCCGGTGACGTCGAATTGGCCGTAAGTGAACCCGGTGGTTCCCGTGTAGACTTTGCTACCGGTCACCGTCAGCAACTTCTTGTTGATCGTACCGACGGTGTCCGACAAAGTCGTGCTCTCAGGCAGCGTATAGCCATAGACCGTGGCCGCTCCTTCGAGCGCCGTCGCACCGGTAACGGAGACTCCGTCCGCCGTCACGTTGATCCCGGAGCCGGCGTTCTTCGTGCCGTAGGTGCCGGTGCTCGGTGTGGAGATGTGGATGGTATCGCCGTCGATGGCGCCCGCGATGCTGAAGCTGCCGTTGTTGCTGGCGAAGGTCGCCGTGGTGTTTCCGTCATAAGTCTTGACGACGGCATTCAGGCCCAAGGTGATCGTCGGGGCGACGGTATAGAGGAAGCCGCTATCCGTGGAAGTCGTGTCGGCGACCGGAGTGGTTCCATAGGTGGCGTTGTACTGCTTGAACTTATAGCCGAGACCGCCGCGATTGTCGTTGCGGGGATCTTGGGACCAGACCAGGAAGCGCCCCGTGTGGCCGTCGGTCGTGTTGACGACGATCCCCGAGGAGCCGGCATTGTTGGTGAAGGTGGTATCGTCCGCGAGGACGATGTTGGCCGCAAGGCCGGTGACGGTCACGGCATTGTTGAGCGTCATGCTGCCGGTGGTGGACTGCACCGTTATATTGCCGCTTCCCGTCAGGCCGGTGCCGGGGCTGGCGGCTGAGCCGCCGCAGGTGGCGGAGACGGCGGAGCCGATGATCAGCGAGCCCGATTGCACATAATCGACGCTGCCGGTGTTGCCCGTCAGGATGTTGACCGCGTTGGCGGTGCTGATAAGGGTGTAGGCGCCGCCGACGCCGCCGAGATCGAGCGTCCCGGCGATAATGCCGCCGCCAACGGTGCCGCCATCTGCCGCGAGGCCGGTGCTGGAGAGGCTGACATTGCCCTTCCCGGCCCCGGCATTGACGCCGTTCAGGGTCAGCGAGGCCCCGGTCAGGGTTACATTCGCGCCGGAGATGGCTTGCGCGGCGGAAAGTGCGCCCCCCGCCGTCAGGGTCACGTTCCCGTCGCCGGTGATGGTTTGGGCGGCGGAAACTGCGCCCGCCGCATTCACCGTCAGATCGGCGCCGCTGCCCGTCCCGGTCACGGTGTCGTTGAAGGTGATGTTCCCGGCGGTGGTGGTCGCGATGCTGCCGCTGACGGAATAGACGACCGCGCCGTTGAAGGTGATGCCGGCGGTCGCATTCGTGCCCGCAATCGCCCCATCCAGATTATAGGTGGTGCCGCTGGTGGTTTCCATGCCGACACCGCTGACCAGCGTCAGCGTGCTCCCCGACACCGAATACGGGATGCTGGGATCGGACAGAGCCCCCTTCGCCGTCGCCAGGATGGCGTTGGACGGATTGACGGGACCGGTGGCGGTCACCGTCAGCAGGCCGGGGGTAAGCGTGCCGCCGCTGAAGGTGTTGGTGTTCGACAACTGCACCAGCGCCCCGCTTTCGCTTCCGGTGGCACTGTCCAGCCAGTCCAGCACCGCCGCATTGGCGGTCAGCACGCCCGCCACCGGCGCCGTCCAGAAGACGCCGTTGACATTGGTGGTCAGGGTGGACGCAGCGCTCAGGGTATTCTGGGCGGTCAGCAGCGTGCCGTTGACGGCGACGTCGACCACCACGCCGGGGGCGCCGGTCGACACGGTTCCGGAGATGATGCCGTTCGGATACTGCCATTGCAGCATCGGATAGCTGCCCTTCTCGACGATGAGCCAGGTCGTCTCGAAGTCTAGGTTCGTGAAACTGGCCTGCTTCATCATGTTGGCGTCGGAAAGGCCGATGGTGCTCGTGGTCGTGCCCCCTTCCAGGCCGATGCCGATGGTCTGAAGGCCGCTTATTCCCTTGTCCCAGTAGGAGGACAAAACATGAGACATGAAGCTATTGTTCCCCACCAGCCCGCCGATATTGTAGGCGCCGCTGCCGCCGCTTACCTGACCCGCCGCGTAGGAGACCGAGACCATGCCACCATAATTATACCCCAGCAGCCCGCCGATATTGTAGGCAGCGCTGCCGCCGCTCACCGCACCGGTCGCGTAGGAGGACAGGATCGTGCCCATGCTCCTCCCCGCCAGCCCGCCGATATTGTAGGCGCCGCTGCCGCCGCTCACCGAACCCGTGGCGAAGGAGGACGAAACCTCACTCGACGGGCCGTCATTTATCCCCACCAGCCCGCCGAGAAAGTTGGCGCCGCTGCCGCCGCTCACCGAACCCGTGGCGAAGGAGGCCGAAACCGTACCCTGGCTCCACCCCACCAGCCCGCCGATATAGTGGGCGCCGCTGCCGCCGCTCACCGCACCCGTCGCGTAGGAGAATGAAACCGTGCCAGTCCAGGTGTACAATCCCACCAGCCCGCCGATACCGAATGCGCCGTCGCCGGCGCTTACCGGCCCCGTCGCGTAGGAGGTCAAAACCTTGCCGTCGTTCTCTCCCACTAGCCCGCCGATATCATAGGCGCCGCTGCCGCCGCTCACCGCACCGGTCGCGTAAGAGGCCGAAACCGTGCCGCTGTTCTGCCCCACCAGTTCCCCGACGAACCGATGTCCAGTGATGCTGCCGCCGACGAGGCCGACATTGCGCACCACCCCAGAGGAGTCGCCGAACAGCCCGATGTAATTCGTCGCAGGCTGGTTGATGACGAGATCCGTGATGGTGTGGCCGGCTCCGTCAAAAGTCCCGGTGAAGACCGTGCTGGAATTACCGACCGGCACGAAGCCGGCGCTGCTCCACATGCCCGAGGCCGCCCAGGAGCCGGTCATGTCGATATTGGCGCCAAGGGTATAGGTGGCCGTCAAATCCATCGCCATCAGCTGAAGCTGATGCGCGTTGGTGATGGTGGTGGAATATTCGGAGGCGAGGAACGGGCGCGTCGAGCCGTCGATCATGTACCAGTCGCCGCCGCTTGTGGGGCTGGTGGCGAAGGTCCACCCGGCATCCGTGAACGTGCTCTTGGTCCTCATCAAGGCGGTGGTCTTGCCGGTGGCGTCACCCGCGCCTTTGTTCATGCTGATGCCGGTGCTCGTACCGCTCGTCGTCGTATCCCAAAAGGAGGACGAAACCGTGCCCGGTATGTCGTTAAGCCCCACCAGCCCGCCGATAGTGGAGGCGCCGTCGCCGCCGCTCACCGAACCCGTCGCGTAGGTGACCGAAATCAAGCCGCCGTTATTCCCGACCAGTCCGCCGATCGTGCCGGCATCGATGCCGCCGCTCACCGCACCGGTCGCGTAGGCGTATTCAACCGTGCCGCCGTTCGCCCCGGCCAGCCCGCCGATATCGTAGGCGCCGCTGCCGCCGCTCACCGAACCCGTCGCGTAGGAGTACGCGACCGTACCGTTGTTCAGTCCCACCAGCCCGCCGATATTGTAGGCGCCGTCGCCGCCGCTCACCGAACCCGTCGCGTAGGAGGCCGAAACCGTACCGCCGTTCACTCCCACCAGTCCGCCGATATCGAAGGCGCCGTCGCCGCCGCTAACCGCACCCGTCGCGTAGGAGAATAAAATCCGGCCAGGGTCGGTTCCAAAGTTATTCCCGACCAGCCCGCCGATATCATAGGCGGCGCTGCCGCCGCTCACCGCCCCCGTCGCATAGGATACCGAAACCGTGCCGGTGTCGCCGTTGTAGCCCACCAGTCCGCCGATCTCGTAAGCGGCGCTGCCGCCGCTCACCGAGCCCGTCGCGTGGGAGGTCGAAACCGTGCCTTCGTTGTCCCCCACCAGCCCGCCGATATTGGCGGCGCCGTCGCCGCCGGTCACCGCACCCGTCGCGTAGGAGGACAAAACCGTGCCCGAGGCGTTGTTGTACCCCATCAGTCCGCCGATATCGGAGGCGCCGCTGCCGCCGCTCACCGCACCCGTCGCGTGGGACGCCAAAACCGTGCCGCTGTTCCACCCCACCAGCCCGCCGATATGCAAGGTGCCGCTTACCCGACCCGTTGCGTAGGAGGCCGAAATCAAGCTGGCGTCGTTATACCCCACCAGCCCGCCGATCTCGTGGGTGCCGCTCACCGAACCCGTCGCATAGGAGGACAAGATCGTACTGTCGCTATACCCGACCAGCCCGCCGACATCGTAGGCGCCGCTGCCGCCGCTCACCGAACCGGTCGCGTAGCTGGCCGAAACCATGCCGTCGTTATACCCCAGCAGCCCGCCGAGATAGGAAGCGCCGCTGCCGGCGCTCACCGTACCGGTCGCGTAGGAGGACAAAATCGTGCTGTCACTATACCCTGCCAGCCCGCCAATATAGGAGGTGCCGTCGCCGGCGCTTACCGTACCGGTCGCGTAGGAGGACAAAATCGTACCGCCGTCATTGTCCCCTACCAGCCCGCCGATATAGGAAGCGCCGCTGCCGCCGCTCACCGAACCGGTCGCGTAGCTGGGCGGAACCGAGACGTCACTCGAACCTATCGTGCCGCCGTTGTAGCCCGCCAGCCCGCCGATATATTGAGCGTTGGTGCCGCCGCTCACGGAACCTGTCGCGTGGGAGGACAAAATCGTGCCTTCGTTGTCCCCAACCAGCCCGCCGATATTGTAGGCGCCGCTGCCGCCGATGACCGAACCCGTCGCGTAGGAGCCGGAAGAAATGATGCCGAGGTTCGTTCCCACCAGCCCGCCGAGATCGCGGCTGGAGTCACCGCCGGTCACCCCCCCCGTCGCGTAGGAGGACAAAATCGTGCCGTAGTTCTGTCCGGCCAGCCCGCCGACAAAACCACCGACGGCGCTCACCGAACCCGTCGCATAGGAGGACGAAACCATGCCGTAGTTCTGTCCGGCCAGTTCCCCGACATAATTCAATCCGGTGACGCTGCCGCCGACGAGGCCGACATTGCTCACCACCCCGGCGGCGCCGATTTTGCCGAACAGCCCGACGTCATTTGTCGAAGGCTGGTTGATGACCAGATCCGTGATGGTGTGGCCGGCGCCGTCGAAAATCCCGGTGAAGCTTGTTTCGCTATTGCCGATCGGCGCGAAGCCGGCGCTGCTCCACATGCCCGAGGCCGACCATGAATTGGTCAGATCGATATTGGCGCCGAGGGTGTAGGTCGCCGACAAATTCATCGCCATCAGTTGAAGCTGATGCGCGTTGCCGATGGTGGTGGAATATTCCATTTGCAGGAACGGCCGCGTCCAGCCGTCGATCATGAACCAGGTGCCGGTGCCGCTGGTAAAGTTCCAGCCGGAATAGGTGGCCCTGGCATAGGCGTTGGTGACGGTGCCGCTATCGTGAAGGCCGGTGGCGCCCGTGGTCGTAATTCCGAAGATGCCGTTGTTCGTGCCGCTCGTCGTTATATCCCAGAAGGAGGACAAAACCGTGCCGCCTACGTCGTTGAATCCCACCAGCCCGGCGACTACAATGTCGCCGGACACCGCACCCGTGGCGTAGGTGAACGAAATCGTGCCTTGGTTATGCCCCACCAACCCGCCGATATCGTCAAGGCCGCTCACCGAACCGGTCGCGTAGGAATTGGAAACGCTGCCGTCGTTCTCACCCACGAGCCCGCCGATATTGAGGTAGCCGCTCACCGAGCCTGTCGCGAAACTTTTGGAAATCGTGCCTGTGTTCAACCCTACCAGCCCGCCGACACTATTGCTGATGCCGCTGCTCACCGAACCCGTCGCGGAGGAGGACAAAACCGTGCCGTCGTTCTGCCCCACGAGCCCGCCGACACTGTCGCCGCCGGCACCACTCACCGAACCCGTCGCGTAGGAAGACAAAATCGTGCCGGTGCCGGCATTAAGTCCCACCAGTCCGCCGACCATGTCGCGGCCGCTCACCGAACTCGTCGCGTAGGAATTCGAAATCGTACCGTCGTTCTCCCCCGCCAGTGCTCCGACATAACTCCATCCGGTAACGCTGCCGCCGACGAGGCCGACATCGCGCACCACCCCGGTGGGGCCGATATCGCCGAACAGCCCGACATAAAAGGGGATATTCCCGCCGATAGTGAGCCCCTTGATCTTATGCCCGTCGCCCTCAAAGAGCCCCGTGAAGGGGATCCCAATAAAGCCGATGGGCGTGAAGCCGCCGCCGCAGTTACAGGCGTTGATATTGGCGCCGAGCGCGTAGGTGCCGCTCAGATTGGTGTTGATGGCTTGAAGATTGGCGTAGTTGTTGACCAGCATATAGGCGGTGAGGTTCTCGGACATAACATCAAGCGCATAGTCGGTCGGGCTCGTATAGCTATTGGGGTTGTAATAGATCGATACTGACCCTAAAGCATCTAAAACTAGACCCTCGCCGACGAAACTGACCGAGCCGGTGCCGGTGCCGGTATTGTCAGCCCGCAGGATCATGGCTCCGCTGCCATAAATGGGGTTGGCGACGGTGACGTTCCGATAGGCCGAGACGTTCAGCGCCCCGGTGCCGCCATTGATCGCGCTGCCGACCAAGATATCGCGGCCGGCCGAGAGGTTCAGCGCCCCGCTGCCGCTACTGCCGATGGGGGCGAAGATGTCGATATCGCGATAGGCCGACAGGGTCAACGAATAGGCAGTACTCCAGCTAATGCCGCTATCAACGATGATGTCGCCGCTGCCGCTGGCGGCGGTGCCGCCATAGGCCGTCGTCGCCGTCGTGGCGCTGGTGGTCAGCGTCACATTGCCACTGACGAGTGCGGTATAGATCGCCGCGGCGGCAATGTTGTCGATGGTCAGGGTATAAGGATCGAGCAGCCAGGAGCCGCCTGCCCCCTTCGGTGCCCCGGTATCCACCCGGACGCCATCGATATTCAGCACATGGCCCGAGGTCTCGACCGTGCCGCCGTCGCCGCCCAGGGCGCCGCCCCTGGCGGTGACGGTGCCGGAGAAAATCGTGGCCCCGCCGGAGAGGGCGCGGATGGTGCCGCCATTGCCGCGCAGCCTGGCCGAGGCGTCGAGCACCGTCGCCGCATCGGCGCTCAGCGCCTGCGTGCCCCAGCTTCCGGCCAGGATGGTGCCGCCGCCACTGGCGCCGCTGGCATCGACCGTGGCGCCGGTCAGCGTCACCGTGCCGCCCTGAAGCGAGACACTGCCGCCGGCGGTGGCGCCCTGGGCGCTGATCCGCCCGCTATCGGTGAGCGCGCCGCTCGCGGTCAGCACCACCTGTCCGCCCTGGCTTACAAAGCTGTCCGCCTCGATCACGCCGCCATTGTTGATGGCGCCGCCCAGAAGCGTGTTCGCCGCCTTGGCCGAAAGCAGCACCGAGCCGTCTTCCGCCGCGATCAACCCGCGATTGTCGATCAGCGATTTCACCGTCGCCGGATCGACCGTCACCGTCAGATGCCCGGGCGAGGCCACGGTCAGCGTCACCGCGTCGCCCGAAGCCAGGACCACCGTGCCGAACTGGCCGGTGATCACGCCCTGGTTGCGCAGCTCCGGCGCCAGCAGGGCGACATAGCCCCCCGGATTGGCATTGATCGTGCCCTGCACCAGGACCGCGCCGGTCGCCTGTCCACGGGTGAAGCTATACTTCCCGGCCATGAAATCGGCGTTCTTGATGTCCATGACCGAGGCCACGAGCCCGCCGACATCGACATGGGCGCCGGCCCCGAAGATCACGCCGGCGGTGTTGATCAGGAACACCTGACCATTGGCGCTCAGGTGGCCGTCGATCTGCGAGGCATCGCCGATCAGCACCCGGTTGAGCGCCACCGAGCCGGAATTGGGCTGGTGAAAGGTGACGCTGGCCGCGGAGCCGATATTGAAGCTGCCCCAGTCGATGATCGTGCGGTTGGTCGATTGGGTGATGTCGAGATGGTTGCCGGTGCCGCCGATCGTGGCTGAGCCGGCCACGATCTGCCCATTGGTGGGGAGCGCCGAAGGCGGCAGCGCCAAGGCGCCGCCGGCCAAAGCCGGCAGCGAGACCGTCGCCAGGAGCCAGGAACGTAACAGGCGCGCCGGCCGCGCCGGGACCATCCAATTCCGGCTGCCGGCCTTGACAGTGCCGTTCTTGACGTTCTTGGCTTTAAACGTGCTCATGCTAACCCCCGCGTCCCCACGCAAGCTAAAATCGAAAATTCAAATCAGAACAGGTACGAACCCTGTATCCACATTTGGTTGAGGCCGTTCAGCCCGGCGCTGTCATGCCCATTGGCATCGTGGCCGGGATTGCCGCCCACCCGATGCACCAGATCGAACCGCAGGCTGAGTGCCGGCAGCGGCATCCAGGCGGAGCCGATGCCGACCCCCTGCAACCGGTAGCTGTTGCGGTCATTCCCCGACGATGCCCAGCCATTCCAGGTATCGTGATGGAGCAGGATGCCGCCGGCATCGTAATAGGTCTTGAGCTGCATGGTATCGGTCACGGCGTAACGCAGCTCCGCCGTCGCCAGCCAGCCGGCATCGCCGCTCGCCTCATTGACCGCGAAGGCGCGGATGGCCGTCGGGCCGCCGAGCGAGAATTTCTCCGAACTATCCAGATTCTTCATCCCCCACTGGCCCTGCACCGACAGCAGTCCCGACAGGCCCTCCGTCAAATGCTGCATCCGGCTGAAATTGGCCATGAACTTGCCGTAGACGCCCGCCGACCGCGCCCCGGCGGCGTCGGCGGCGGCATCGGAGGCCGTGTTGGAGAGATCCACGGTTCCGCCGATCCCGCTCGCGGCGAAATTGCAATTGCCGCCGCCGAACCAGGCATCCGCCTCGGTGCCCTCCAGCCCCACTTGCACCGCGTTGACCTGCCTGTCGGCGGTGGTCGCCCCCGAAGCGGCGTTGAGCAGATGGCGATATTCCCAGGAGCCCTGGACGGCGAGGCTGATATCGGTGCTGCGGATGAGCGGATAGCGCGCGTTGACCCCGCCGTTGAAGCCGAGGCCGTTGCCTTTCAGCGTCGGGAAGTCATTATCGAGATCGTAATAGAGCATCGAGATATCGGCGCCCAGCCGCAGCCCGGAATAGCCGACGGGCAGGCCGTAATCGAAGCGCGCGTAACTGCTGTGCGAGGTTTTGAGCAGCAGCACCCCGCCCTTGTCGCCGATGCCGGCCGGATCATTGACGGATAGCTGCCCCAGGGAGCGCATCATGCCCACCGACCGGGAGCCGAAATTGTCGAAAGTCACCGAGCCCGCGAACAGGTCGCCCTCGTCCATCTGGACGACGGCATTGGTGTCGCCTTCCTTCGCCCCCTGCTGGAGCACCGCCTTGGCGTTGACTCCCGGCAGGTCGTTGAGCAGGAGAATGCTTTCCTCCAGCTCCGTCGGGTGCAGATAGCCGCCCACCGCCTGCCGGTCCAGGACGTAGCCACGGGCGATCTCGGGATCGAGCCGGGTCTTATCCGTCGGCTCCACCTTGACCTCGCCCAGGCTCGCCTCCAGAACCCGGATCACCACGACCCCGTCCTTGACCGATTGCTGCGGCACGAAGGCCCGGGCCAAAAGGTCGTGGTCACGATAGAAGCCGGCGATCAGCCCCGCCGCCTGTTCCAGCTCCCCGACCGAGACCTCGCGGCCGATATAGCCGCTCACCAGCGCCTTCAGCGTGGCTTCCGGAAACAGCGTGGCCTCGATATGCAGATCGCGCACGAAGAACCGCGCAGCCTTGTCGTCGGGCGACAGCATCCGCTGCTCGGGGAGCGGCTGCACCAGCACCGGCGGTGGCGGCGGCAGAGTCTTCTCGATGCCCCGCATGATCGTTCCGGTATCGGGCACCGCCGCCGGCGCCCCGATCGCCGCCGAGGAAGCCAGAACCAGCGCCCCGATCACCCCCGCCGCCGCCTTTTCCTTGAATTTCAGCCCTGACCGTCCGGCCTCGTATGACGGCTCTGTCATCATCCCCTGCCCCTGTACGCATGTCTTAGGAAATTGAAATAGCGCTCGAATCCCTTGATCCAGCCGGCATTCATCCTGGTCGGAACAGAGGATGCCACCCCCATAAAACGCATACGCCCCCCAGCGATACCGCCATCCGCCACTCAATTGCATAGACAATTGACCTATACAATATGGCTCACGCAATTTGAGATTACCTTATTCATAAATAGGTTAAAAGTTATACGAAAAAGTAGGTTTGACACCAGTGAGCGCTCAACCCGGATCTCCCCCCAGAGGAACGATCCGGCGCCGTGTCACCCGCAGGGGGTTCCACACAAGAAGATCCGCGACCCCGGCCAGGGCAAGCCGCCGCCGAAGCCCGATCGCACGGCGCTCGGCCAGCAACCGGCGTAAGGGCACCCATCCGTCGAACAGGCCCCTGATCCGCGCCGAAATCAGCGCCCGGCGACGCAGGCGCGCGATCAGGAACATCTGCGCCGCCAGATGCAGAGGCAATGCCAGCGCCAGCAGCGGCAACGGCATGCAGCGCAGCAGCAGGAAAACCCCGTTGCGGGCGCTATGGTAGAGGGTGAAAGGGCTTTGGCGGCCGGCAATGGCCGAACCGACATGGGTGACCCGCGCCGCCGCCACCTGCACCGCCTCATGGCCGGCGAGACGCAGGCGGAAGCCGAGATCGACGTCATCGAGATAGCAGAAGAAGCTTTCGGCGAAACCGCCTTCGGCTTCGAAGGCATCGCGCCGATAGAGTGCCGCCGCGGCGCAGGGCGAGAAGACGCGGATGTCGTCCGTCACCAGTGCCGCCGAGGCGCCATGGCCACCGCGCCAGGCCAGCCCGAAAATCGAATAATTGTCCCCTGCCCCATCCAGCACGGCCTCGTTTTCAGCCGAAAGCTGGGTCGAGCCGAACATGGCGGCCCCCGCATGCAGCCGCGTCGCCGATTTCAGCGCCTCCAGCCAGCCGGGCTCCGGCACCGCGTCGGGATTGAGCATCGCCAGCCATGGCGTGGCGGCCCCGCGGGAACCTAGATTGCAGCCGGCGGCGAAGCCGAGATTGCCGCCGGCCGGAAGAACCCGGAACCGCCGGTCCGGCAGGCACAGGCGGCCGATCGACCCGTCCGTCGATGCGTTGTCGACCACCACCGCCTCGAAATCCCCGTGGGTCTGGCCGGCGAGTCCCTCGACGGCCCGGGCGAGGTGATCGCCGCCGTTGAAATTGACGATGACCACGCGCACCCATGGAGCCGCCATCTTCATTCAGCCCTGCCGACGCCACGCCGTTCCGGCACCCAGGACGATCGTGGCCATGATGGCGCCCAGGCGCAGCCAGAGCAGCGCCGAAACCAGGACCAGTGCCCAGGCCGGATAGATGCCCGAAAAATGCTTGAAGAAATAGCGGACGGCACTGCGCGCCTTGTGCCACTCGACGAAAAGGCGGGAAACATCGCTGGTGCCGCCGTGATGAAGCACCGGAACGGTGCCGCAATAGAGGATCCGCCCGCCTTGCTTGAGCACGCGCAGGCAAAGATCGACATCCTCGATATGCAGGAACATGGCCTCGTCCATGCCGCCCATCGCCCGGAACCGGTGCCTCGGCATCACCATGAAGGCGCCCGAGATGGCCGGCACCTCCACCTCCTCAAGCGGCGGCCCGCCCATGAGGTTGAACCGCCGGAAATGGGGATGACCGGGAAACAGGCGGTCAAGCCGCGTCACCTCGACGAAGGCCCGCCATGGGGTCAGAATCTCGCGGCGCCCGCCTCTCTGTTCGTTGCCGTCCATGTCGAGAAGACGGCAGCCGCACAGCCAGACATCCGCCCGCCCGGCGAAGACCGCCAGGATCCGGCTGAAGGAGCCGGGTGAAACCACCAAATCCGGATTGACGAAGCTGACGAACTCCGCCGACGCCTGGGCGGCACCCAGATTGCACCCGGCGGCAAAGCCTGTATTGCGGCCCGGACGTAAAAGCAAAATGGCCGAACCGGCGGAAAGCCGGTCGAGCAGCGCCGTCTCCGCCGGCGGATTGCCGTTGTCGACGACGATGATCTCGGCGATTTCCTCCTGCCGCGACAGCGCCTCCAGACACGCGCCGAGGACCGCCCCGGTGCGATAGGAGACGACAACCGCCGAAATACGCCCCTCCTGCCCGCCCGCCCTGGCGGGCCGTCCCTTCAATGGCGAGAGCAACATTCAGGCTACATTCATTTCAATTTGTTGACAGACATGTAAAGGACAAACATTGACATGCCGATACCGTCAAGGATTATATCGTAACGAGCTTTAAATCGGTGGCATGATGAATTTTAGGTGGAAAACCACGGTGGCGGCCGTCACGGCACTGTGGGTTACGGCAGCCGGCCCGGCTCTGGCCGCTTCGGATGTGTCCAATGCCCCCACTGTGTCCAATGCCCCCACCTTGCAAAACCACGCGACGGCTTCCACGGTGGCGGTTACCGCCGCTACTCAGACGGCGGCGATCATCAGCAACGGATCGACCGGCGGCTTCTATACCCGATACCGGCACTGGCGGCGGCTTCACCGGCCCCGGGAATTAGACCGGTTACAATCTGCGGATCGACGGCAAGGCCGGCGGCTCGGACGAGTCTCGGATGACCGTGTGGTCGCAGGGGCAATGGTCCAGCGTCGATCAGACCGAGTCCTCGCTGGAAATGCAGGGCGATGTCTACAGCATGCTGGCCGGCATCGACGGCCGCTGGTTCGACAGTTTCCGCACCGGTCTGGCCATCGGCTACGAATATTCCGATATCGCCACCAAGTACAACAACGGCACCTTTCGCAGCAGCGGCGTGACCGCCGCCCCCTATTTCCAGGGCGGAATCATAAATAGTTAATGCGCTGAACTGGGCGATGGATTCAGATTGCCGGGATTGGAGGCCCGGCGATGAGCATGAATTTTCTGGATCACATCAAGGTGGTTGAAGACCACCGCGTTC
>Ga0265327_10001538_pt1 | contig 28469 bp, 23 predicted proteins | sample 41621metaG_FD_202089 | JGI IMG/M metagenome (GOLD analysis project Ga0265327, IMG submission 202089) | Rhizosphere microbial communities from Carex aquatilis grown in University of Washington, Seatle, WA, United States - 4-16-21 metaG | ecosystem: Host-associated > Plants > Roots > Rhizosphere...
CGACGCTCGGGACGGCCGACATCTACGTGACCACCACCGGCAATGTGGACATCATCACCCTGGAGCACATGCGCCAGATGAAGGACCAGGCGATTGTCTGCAATATCGGCCATTTCGACAACGAGATCCAGGTGGACCGCCTCAACAAGTCGGACGCGAAGCGGATTACGGTGAAGCCGCAGTACGACCAGTACGTGTTCCCCGGTGGCAAATGCCTCTACCTGCTTGCCGAGGGCCGGCTCGTGAATCTCGGCTGCGCCACCGGCCACCCGTCATTCGTCATGTCGAACAGCTTCACCAACCAGACGCTCGCCCAGCTCGATCTCTGGAAGAACCGCGACATCTACAAGGTTGGCGTCTACCGCCTGCCGAAGCACCTCGACGAGGAGGTCGCGCGGCTCCACCTTGAGAAGATCGGCGCCAAGCTCACCAAGCTTTCAACCAAGCAGGCCGAGTACCTCGGCGTCGCCGTCGACGGTCCCTACAAGCCCGATCATTATCGCTACTAAGGCGGGGGAACACGGCCTCCGGGCTCGTTTTTCCCTGGAGCGGGGTGCCCTCACCCCGCGACGGTCGACTCAGAACGGCGTTCAAATCCGCGGGGTGAGGGCACCCCGCCTCCAGATTTCTCATCATTCATCGTTCAGGGCTCGCTGTTCAACGGCCTGCGCTCGCGGAGGGTCGCAGACGAAATCCAGGGGTTGAACGCGGTGTTCCGGGACGCTGTTTGGTCCTCCTTTTTCAACTCTCAACCCGCAGCCTTCAATCGCGCCGCTGGCGCCGCCCCCCATGCCCACCGTCATCAGCAAGCCCACCGTCATTGAAGCCGCGGGCAATAAGCCCAAGCTCATCGAGGAATTCTTTGGCCGGGTGAACAGCGGCACGACCGCGCTGAGCGTCGCCCGCATGCGCAGCCCGGGCGCCTGGGTTGAGCCCGGCCAGACGCCCGAGTTTGACGAGTACACCGTGGTCCTGAAAGGCGAGTTGCAGGTGAAGACCCGGAAGGAAACGGTGACGGTGAAGGCCGGGCAGGCGGTGCACACGGCGAAAGGCGAATGGGTGCAGTACAGCACGCCGCATCCCGACGGGGCCGAATACATCGCCGTCTGCCTGCCGGCGTTCTCGCCGTCGACCGTCCATCGCGATGCGTAGGGCGCTTGTGTGAAGGACCCGCGAGCGGCGTTCGCAAACACGATGGGCCGAAGCGGCGAACACGAAGGCCCGAAGCCGCGAAGAGCAAGGACCCGATCCAAGGCCCGTTAACACCGAGGTCGCGGAGAGAGCAGAGGGAAGCAGGCTGCCGCGGATTTGCAGGGATCGAACCAGCAGGTCCCCGTGCGGAGGAGGACAGGTAACGAGATGCAGGGAGGGGCAAGGAGCCACCATACTTCGCGTCCTGGCGCCTTCGTGTTTTCAGGCCATGGCTGCTTCGTGCCTGCTTGTTCTACGCGGAGATCACATCGAAATCCTCACCGCGCCGGACCACGCGCAGCCTCGTGCCGAAGAGCCTCGAGAGGACGGGGGACGTCAACATCCGGGCCCTCGAGCCGTCGCCAACGATCTTTCCTCCGCCGACCATGATCACCCGTTTGAACTCGGGCACGAGGTCGGCGATGTGGTGCGTGACCAAAAGCAAACTCCGGCCCGCCCGCGAGAGTTTGCGCAGCAGCACGCGGAATTCCCGAACAGCGCCGGGATCCAGGCTGTTGGTCGGCTCATCGAGGATCAGCGCTTCGGGCCGGTGCACCAGTGCGCGTCCGATCAGAACCCGGCGCTGCTCGCCGGACGACATCTCCGAGAGCGGCCGGCGCGCGAGGTGGTCGATTTCCAGGAATTTCAACACGGTCCGCGCCTGCTTTTCCTGACGGCGGGTCACGACGTGATGCGGCCAAAGTCCGAGGCTGTTGAAACAACCCGAAAGCACCATTTCGCGGGCCGTCACCTGACGCAAAGTGACCTCGTGCGACAGATTCTGCAGGAGATCGAGTTCGACGATTCCAAAGTGGGTCCGCAATTCGGCCACGTCCCAGTCGTCGCGCCCGAGCACTTCAAACCGAAAATCCCGGGTGCCGGCAATCGGATAGAGTTCCCGCGTGATGGCCTTGACGAGCGTGGACTTGCCGGAGCCGTTGGGCCCGAGAATTGCCACGTGCTCGCCCCGGGCGATGCGCAGGCGGACATCCTTGAGAACCGTTCGATCACCCCGCACGACGGTCAGGCCGCGGAAATCGACCAGCAGGGGAAGGCGGGAGCGTCGGGCGGCGGGCATGCGGTCGGTTGATGCCAACGACGACGTTGGACCGCAAACCAGTTTAGGCGGAACCTCGGTCGCCTCGAGGGTCGGCACTGGGGTATGGCGGCGTGAGGCGCGTTCGGAAACTCGCCCGAGCCGGTGCGCCGACCCGGATCGCCCGGCTGTGCGAGCGACTTCGCCCGCGACGATCGGTTGCCGAGTGGTGGGTCAGTTTCCCCGACCTTGGGGTGGTGGAGCGCGGCCTCCGGACGGGCTCGGCTCGGGCACAACGCGTCCAGAAGCCGCGCTCCACCGAACTGACCCTAAATTACCGCGGGCCGCGGCAAGTTCACGCCAACCTGGTGCAAATCGGGCTGCAACCCCCGTAAATCACGCCTTCCGGCTAAAATAATGTCACTTTTTGGCGCTTTTGGCGTCTCAAGGGCAGGTTACGAGAGATTGGCTTGGAATGGACCCAATTCTGTCCCAAGGTGTTGGATCAATTCCTGGCCACTTATTCACACCCCTTTCTACATGCGGCCTTTTTCCATTTTGAGTTTACGGTCCATCCCGGCGGCCTTCGCCATGGTTTTGGTCCTGGCCCTTTTGGCGGTACACGCCCGCGCCCAGCCGGTCCCGACCCGCTCGCCCAATCCGTCGTCGATGCCGATGCCGTCGCCCGATACCGGGCGGACGTTGGGCGGGCCGATGCCGACGCCGGTGCCCGAGGGGGCGCCGCGGATGACGCCGTCGGAAAATCCGGCGACGCCCGCCATGTCCTTGTCCGATTCGGCCGGAGGCACGGTCGGCCCATTGAAATTTGGCGACCTGACCGTCGACGCAGCCCTTGACCTGCTCGAACAATGGACCGGCCGCATTGTCCTGCGCCCGCAGGCTCTGCCCGCGACCTCGCTGGTGCTTTCAATCCCCCGCGCCGTGTCCAAAGCGGAGGCCATCCAGGCGCTGGAGACTCTCCTGACGATCAACCAGATCGCCGTGGCCCCGATGGGCGACAAGTTTGTCAAAGTCACTCCGCTCGCGCAGGTGCGCAGCGAGGCGCCCGAGTTGATCGAGGGTTCGACGCTCGGATTTCCGCCGAGCGGCCGCGTGGCGGTAAAGCTCTTCGAGTTCAAATACATGACCGCGTCCGAGCTCGTGCCGCAGCTCTCGAGCCTGCTGAGTCCGGGTATCGGGGCGGCGCCGGTCGTGGTCGACAAGGCCAACGCCGCGCTCATCACCGACACGATCAGCAACCTCCAGCGGATCGAGAAGCTGATCGCCGAACTGGATCATCCGAGCCTGACCAAGCTGACCCCGCATTTCTATTCCCTGACCAACGCAAAGGCCAGCGACGTAGCGAACAGCATCCGGTCGCTCCTGACCGGCTCGCTCGCCGCCCAGGTTGGAAACTCGGTGACGATTCAGCCCGATGACCGGACCAACCAGATAATCGTCCTCTGCGATGCGCGCCAGCAGCCCTTTTTCGACGAGCTGATCGAGAAGCTCAACAGCAAGGGCGAGACGAACACGCGGCAGGAGGTCATCACTCTCAAGCACGCCGTGTCCAAGGACGTTGCCACGATGCTCACCAACCTGGTCGCCGGCAAGAAGCAGAACACTTCGGGCAGCTCGAATCAGCAGGCGCAGAACCAGAACCAGCCCCGGCGGCCCAATCAGCCCGCCACGCCCACGACGCCGAACGCCCCCGGCGCGGCCAACACGTCGCCCGCCGTCGCCGCGGCCCTCCAAACCATCGCGGGTGGCGAGGCGGCCACGGAGTTCAGCTCGCTGCTCACGATCCTCTCCGACGATCGCACCAACTCGCTCGTCGTCTCCGGCACGGTTGACGATATCAGCATCATCCGCGAGTTGGTGGCCAAGATCGACATCCTGCTGGCGCAGGTGCGCATCGAGGCGCTGATCTGCGAGGTGTCGCTGGAGGATGCGGAAACGAGCGGAATTTCGGCCCTCGGTTTGGTCGTGCAATCGGGGCGCCTGATCGGCTTCACCGGCAGCACCAACGGCGGCTCGGTGGCCGTGACGCCGCTGCCGGCCATCGGAACTACGGCCGCCCTGCCGTTCGCCAGTTTTGGCCCCGGCCGCGACCTTTCGGCGAGCATCGGTCTGGCGACCACGCCGCGAAAGACCAACTTCACCGTCCTGTCGGCGCCGACCATCGTGACGACGCACAATCAGGAGGCGACGATCTTTGTGGGCGAGTCCCGGCCGATCGTGACCAACTATCTCGACACCGGGACGGCGACCGGCAGCACGGTCGGCGGAGTCAGCAGCGGTTTCAACAGCACCGTCAGCTACAAGGACATTGGCATCCAGGTCAAAGTTAAGCCGCTGATCGGCAATGACGGAGCGGTTGAATTGCAGATTTCCACCGAGGTGAACGACATCGCCGGCAGCGTGGTGGTGGGCGGCAATTCGCAGCCGATCATCACGAAACGCACCACGGAGTCGTTTGTCAGCGTGCACAATGGCGAGATCATCGTGCTGGGCGGACTGCAAAAGAAGACGACCAACTACAACACCAGCCGGCTCGGACCGATCCCGATCATCGGGGACCTGCTGGGTTCGCGCAACAAGGACAAGATTCGCGACGATCTCGTTTTCTTTTTGCGGCCTTACATCCTGACCAACAGCCCCGTCGACAACGAGAGCACGATGAAGCGCATCGATCAGACGAAGGACGGTAAGGAGATTCGCACGATTCTGGGTGGCGACACGCCGGCGGCGAAGTCGAACTGATCCCGGTCCGGACCCGACCATGCCGGCGCTCACTGACATTGCCCTGCCCGAGTCGCTCGCGTCGCAACTGACCGAGGATGCGCGGCGCCAACTGGCCGACACCCCGCTCGACAAGCGCGTCGAGCGCTTCGCCGTGGCGCTGTCGCTGACCGAGTCGATTGCGATGGCGAAGCTGGCGGCGGGCACCGGGCTCGGCCTGCTCGAGGAGCCGGTCGTCGACCCGGACGTCCTGCGCGTGCTGCCGGCCCGCTTCGCCAAGGAATGCCAGTTGCTTCCCGTGCAGCCGCCGCCTGACAGCAAGGCCGAAGCCGGGACCCTGCATCTCGCGACCGTCTGGCCTCCCTCGGCGGAGATCACGGACTGGCTGGCCACTTTCAGCTCCCGGCCGCTGCGCTGGTACCTCGCACCCGCGGAGCGCCTCCGTCAGTTGATCACCGACCATTACGGCGTCGGCTCGGACAGCCTGGAGGAGTCCGCCGAGCAGCAAGCCGAGGCGGCGCCCGCGGCGACCCTCGAGACCGATGCCGATGCCGACGCGGTTGTCGTGCGGTTCGTGACCGAGGTCATTGCGCAGGCCGTCGAGGTGGGCGCCACCGACATCCATTTCGAACCGCAGGAGGGTCAGTTGCGCATCCGCTATCGCGTCGACGGCCTGCTGGTGCCCGTGCCGCTGCCGGACAACCTGCTGCGCTTCCAGGACGCCGTGATCTCGCGCCTCAAGATCATGGCGCGCCTCAACATCTCCGAACGACGGCTGCCGCAGGACGGGCGCATCGATTTTCGCGCGGGCGGCGCGGCGGTGGACATCCGTGTCTCGACCATTCCGACCATCTACGCCGAGAGCGTGAGCCTCCGCCTGCTCAACAAGCGCAAGGAGGCGTACACGATGGACATCCTCGGGATGAGCGCGGCGGAGCAGACACAGATCGGCAAGGTGCTCGATTATCCGCACGGGCTCGTGCTCGTGACCGGCCCGACGGGCTCCGGCAAGTCCACCTCGCTGAATGCCTTCCTGCGCAAGATCAACTCGCCCGACCTGCGCATCGTCACGATCGAGGACCCGATCGAGTACGAGGTGCCCGGCGCGAACCAGATGCAGACGCGGCCCGAGATCGGCCTGACCTTTGCGGGCGCGTTGCGGCACGTGCTGCGGCAGGATCCCGACGTCATCATGGTCGGCGAAATCCGCGACCTGGAGACCGCCGAGATCGCCATCCGCGCCTCGCTCACCGGGCACCTGGTGTTTTCCACGCTCCACACGAACGACGCCCCGGGGGCGATCACGCGCCTGGTGGACATGGGACTCGAGCCGTTTCTCGTCGCGTCCGCCCTGGAGATGGTCATCGCCCAGCGACTCGTGCGCCGGCTCTGTCCCGACTGCACCGTCCGGAAGCCGGTTGAGAATGCGCGCCTGCGGGTGGCGCTCACCGCCCTCGGGCTGGCGCCCGACGAGGCCAACGGCGTCACCGAGCTGTGCGTGCCCGTCGGCTGCCATCGCTGCCGCGGCACGGGTTATCGCGGGCGCGTCGGCATCTTTGAAATCCTGCACCCGAAGCCGCTGCACGAGCTGATCATCCGCCGCGAGTCGAACCGGGCGCTCACCGCGCGGGCCCGCGAGCTCGGCATGACCTCGCTGACGCAGTCCGGCTGGGAGAAAGCCAAGGCCGGCCTGACGACGGTGGAGGAACTCGTCCGCGTGACCAGCACGGGCGACAGTTGAGAGAACGTTCTCGAAAAACCACCAATGGACGCAGATGGACCCAAATCGTGGGGCAGCCGCAGGGGCAACACGCCGGACAAAACGTTGCCGTCCGGCCACTCGATCGACTGAAATCCAGCCGCCCATTTTTTGCCCCGTGTTTATCCGTGTTCATCTGTGGCTGACTGAATTCTCCCGGTTCCGAGCTGCTCACTGACCGATGCCGCAATTCACCTACAGCGCCCGCGCGGCGGGCGGTTCCGCCCCGGTCAACGGCACGCTCGAAGCGCCGACGCGCCGCGACGCGGTCCGACAGCTGGTCGCCCGCGGGCTGCAGCCGACGCTGGTGTCCGAGGCCGGGGCCGCGCCTGTGCACAAGGCCCGCCGTGGATCCGCGGCGAACCTCACCTATTCCCGACAGCAGCGCCTGCCGTTCCTCGAGGCGCTGGCCGAGCTGGCCGAGGGCGGGCTGTCGGCCGGCGAGGCTGTGCGCATGCTGGCGGCCCGGCTGCAGGAGCCGAAACTGCGCGGGCTGTGCGCGGAGTTGTGGACCCGCCTCGGCGAGGGTTTCACCCTTTCGCGGGCGATGGCCGGGCGCCCCGAGGTGTTCGACGCGCAGACGATCAACCTGATTTCGGCGAGCGAGGCCACCGGCAACCTGCACGAGGTGCTGCAGCGGCTGATCCAGCATTTCCATGAGCAGCGCGAGCTGCGTCGCCAGCTGGTCGCGGCGCTGATCTATCCCATCTTCATCTGCGTGCTGGCCTTCGTGGTCATGCTGATCTTCCTCTTCATCCTGCTCCCGCGGCTGCAGAACCTGCTGACGTCTCTCGGCGGCAAGCTGCCGCTGGCGACGCGGCTGATGGTGGATGCCTCCCACTTTGCGCTGCGGGTCGGGCCCTTCCTGCTCGTCGCGCTGGTGGTCGGCGGCGTGGCGCTGTGGCGCTGGCGGCAGAAGCCCGCCGGCAAGCGGGCGATCGACGCCCTGCTGCTGCGCGTGCCGGTGGCGCGGGACATCGTGCTCCGCACGGCGATCCTGAATTTCACCCACACGCTCGCGGTCCTGTTGGAGAACGGGGTGACCACCTCGGATGCGCTGCGGCTGACGGAGCGCGCGGTGGACAACGACGTCGTGCGCGCCTCGCTGCGCGAGTGCACGGACCGCGTGCTGGAGGGCAGCCCGCTGTCGGTGTCCCTCGCCCGCACCGGATTCTTTCCGCCGCTGCTGACTGACCGCCTCTCGGTGGGCGAGCAGACCGGTCACCTCGCGCCCGGCCTGCGGGCGATCGCGCGCAACTACCAGGCGGAGCTGTCGCGGCGCCTGCAGGCGCTGACCAAGGTGATCTCCGGCATCGTCCTCGGCACGGCGTTTGGCTTCGTGGCCTTCCTGGCCTACGCGATCGTGTCGGCGATGATGCAGGTCAGCGCGAGTTTCCGCCTGTAAAGGAAGTTAACGCGAAGACGCAGCAACGCGAAGCCTCAGCTCCCCTGGGCCGGTCCGCGCGGCGCCTCGGCTTACTTCGCCTTGGCTGGTCCGGCGGCGCCCGGGGGATGGATCACCTCGACCGACGAAACCTGCAGGGTGGCGGTGAGCAACCCGCCGGAGTTACGCTCCACGAGGATCGAGCATTGTTCGAGGCCGAGGTAGGGCGCCCGCTGATTCAGGGCCTGGTAGAACTTGATCAGCGCACTCAGGGCGGCCCGCCGGCAGGTCACCTGGACGCTGTGGATGGCCAGTTGCGGCGTCTGGGTGGAGCGCGGCGGCTCGGTGTTGATCGTGAGGTTGGCGTCGCGTGCAATCGCGCTGATCTCCGAGGCCAGCCGCGTGGCGTCGTAGGTCTTGGTCGGGTCGAGGCTCTTGATCGCGGTGGCGGCGCGCGCCTCGATCTCGCCCTGGCGGGCGAGCCAGCGTTGCTGGTCTTCGATGTCGCGCTGCGCCAGCCGCCAATCCAGCTGGTTGGCCCGCACATGTCCGACGGCGGCGAAGATCCAGATGGCGCCGGCAAACACGACGAACACGGCCAGGAGGACCTGTTCGCGCGGCAAGCGGTGAAGGAAGAACTGTTTCATGCCGAGGTTTTCGGAGCGGCGTGGAGAAATTCCGGTTTGAACACGACGGTGATGACGAAGGAGGTCAGGCCGTCGCGCGCCCGGATGTCACGGGTCTTGACCTGGGCGATGCCCTCCGTGCCGTTGAGCGCCTGCTCGAAATTGGTGACATCCCCGGCGTTGGCTGTCTGGGCCTCGACCTCAATGGTGTTCGCTCCCTGGGTGGTGGTGCGCACGAACTGCACCGAGCCCGGCCGCTTGTCGTTGAGCACGACCAGCATCTCGAAGGGCAGCAATCGCTGGCTGGCGAGTTCGTCCACGCGGGCCGCCAGCGTGTTGGCGGTTTCAAGGCGGTCGACGGTGGGCTTCTGCGCCTCGATCTTCTCCTGGGCCGCCCGGGTGCGGAAATGCAGGCTTTGGGCGAGAATCTCGAGGGCGCACGCCACGGCGGCGGTGGCCAGCCCGGCGAGCAGGGTCCGCCAGAGAAGGTTGCCCCGATGCATCTGCTCGCGGCGGTCGGCAAGGAACTCGCGGTCGCGAACATCGAGGAAATCGATCTGGCTCCGCGACACCGCAAGCTTCGGTCCGTTGACCCCGCCGAGATGGAAATGGAGGGCGTCGCCGCTGACGGTGATCTCCGGCTGTCCGTCGACAAACCGCGCGGGCACCGCGGCGAGTCCGGCGCGGGTGGCGAGGTCACGGGCGAAGGCCTGGCGCTCCTCGGAAGTGGCGTCGGCGGGGTAGCCGCGAACCATGACGGCGGCTGGAAAAGGATCGGCGGCATGGCGCCAGGCCACGCCGGCCAGCTGGGGCCCGCTGGCATGGACCACCAGGGCCGGCACCGCGGCCGGCCGGCCCGCCAGGGCGAGGAAGGAGGGGACGACGAGGGCGGCCTGCTGCCACGCTTTAATTTCGTCGGGCGTGAAGCGGCGGCGGTGCGCGGCGTAGACCAGCGCGCTGGCCTTGTCGGGTGCGAGCAGGAATCCCCAGAACAACTGGGGCAGCGGAAACGGCGCGAGCCCCTCCAGCGCCAGTTCGACCTGCGGCTCCGGCTCTGACTCGGCCGAGAGCGGCACCACGCGGACGAAAAAGCGCTCGGCCGGCAAAAAGGTCGTGGCCGGGGGCGTGCGTTTCCAGAAGGGCAGGCTAGGAAGTGGCATGAGACGGCGGAAGCTGGGGAGCAGTTTCTTCCTTCAATTCAAGGATGACGAACGGATAATGCAGGGATGTCGAGGACTGTGTCCGGGTGGTGGTGCCCGCGGCCGTCGTCTGCCCGGTGGTGTTGTTGGCGGTGGTGGCGGCCGCGGCGGCGGTAGCGGTGTCGTTCTCGTTGGCCTCCGAGGTCGCGTCGCCCACGACCGCCGCGGCCGGCAGCGCGGCCTTGCCGGGCTGCGCGACGAGCGCGTTGAGGACCATGTTCGAGGCGCCCTCGCGCACGGTCAGCCTGATCCGCAGGACCTGGATGGTGGTCGTCAACCCGGTCGTGGTGGCGTTGCCCAGCACGGCGCGAATGTCCTTCGTCGAGCGCAAGTAGGGGGGCGATCCGATCGGCCGGCTGCCCTTGCCGGAAAGGTAGTCACCAATCTTGCCCGCCTGGGTGTCGTCGAGCGCGGCGCCGGCAAGGGTGGAGGGCAGGTTGGCGTTCAAGTTGGCTCCCGTGTAGGAATAAAGGGACACGCTGTTGACGAACGACTGGTAGAGAGGTTTCGGCTGATCGTCCGCATCGAAAAAATAATCGCGGGCGACCAGGACCGAGCGCAATTCGTCGAACGACCGCAGCGAGCGATGCGGCGGCTCGTACGGCGTGATCGCGGCGGCGTAGGCGGCGTCGTCGATCGTCGAGTCCGTCGGCACGTAGCCGTCGTGCATCCAGAAAAACAGGGCGTCGGTGAGCTTGTTCGCGTCGGCGTCGACCAGTCCGAGGTGGATGAACAACGCCAGCAGAGTGTCGCGCGTGGCCGTGGGCAGCGGAATCTTGCCGCTCTCGTCCTCAAAGGAGACGTCGACCGTCACGCCCGGTCGCGGCGAATACCCGGCGTAGCCCAGCGGATCATCCCAGCCCTGTGCCGGGGTGTAGAGTCCCTTGTCGACGGCGAGGAAATCGGCCAGGGAGGCTAGTGTGACCTCCAGGGCGGAGCGTGCGTCCTGGCGAAGACGGTCGCGATCCGCGCGGTGGGTCTCCAGCAGCAATTCGACGGAGGTCGACTCGATGAAGCGGGTCAGCAGCATCGCGGTCAGGAACACGAGCACCAGGACGAGGACGATGACCGATCCGCGGTGCGGGGAACGGGCGAAACTGGGGGGCAGGCGGCGCATGGTCATCCCGGCGGGAGCCCCTCCACGGCGGCGGGCAGGTTGATGACGGTCTCGATCTGCTGCTTGTCGCGCTGGAAACGCAGCCGGATCCGGCCGGGCGTGACGGGCTGGTTGGAGGAGTCGGTCTGGATCTCGTCGGTGGTTTTCCACGACTTGAGCACCTCGTCGTAGTAATCGTAGGCCAGCGACTGGCCGTAAGGGGACAGCACCATGCCCTGCGGCGGGTCCTTGCCATAGTTCAGGTCCACGCGCGACTGCCAGTAAAGCATGAGCCCGCTGCCCCGGGTGGCGCCGATCGAGCACACGACGTCCGGCAGCGGCACACCATTCCAGGGAATCAACCGGTCACCGGCGGGCAGGGTGAAGCTCAGCAGCGTCTCCTCCCCGGCGCCGTTCGGCAGCTGAAGCTTGACCGGTTGCAGGGCCGTGGCGCCCGCGCCGCTTGCCGAGGCGGTCTGCACCGCGTTCCCGACCATTTCTTCGAGGTGGCGGGTGACGGCCCGGGTGTGCTGCGCGAAGACACGCTCCTGCTGGCCATGACCCCAGATCTCGGCCATCGAAAAGACGAGGATGTTCAGCGCCGTCAGGATGATCGCCAGCAGGCACAGCGAGATCAAGACCTCGATCAGGGTGAAGCCACGGGCGCGGACAACGCGGTTGGAGGCGGGTTGGACCTTCAGTTCCATTGGCGCTGGGCGAGCTTGTCGCGCGAAGCGGCGCGCAGGGTTTCGCGGTCGACCGGTTGCGACCAGGTCGGACGCAGGAGCATCAGGTGCTCGGTGACCTTGTAGGAATCCTTGGGACCGGAACCGTTGACCTCGACGTCGCAGTCCACGGAAAAAAGGTCGGCGATTTGGCCGGGTGCGATCGTCGCGCGCCAGCGTCCCTTACGGGCGTCGGGCAGGGCGATGTCGTTCCACGTCTGGGCGACGGCGGGATCGGCAGTCGTGAAGAGAGCCGCGCGCACCAGCGTGAGGTCGCCGGCGTGGTCGGTGCGGTGGAAGACAGCGTCGTAGTCCCGCATCACATTCGAGAAGGCGGCCGCCAGCACGAGCCCGGCCGCGCACACGATGGCGAGGGCCACCAGGACCTCGACCAGCGTGAAACCGCGGGCGCGGCGCACGGCGGAAGCCGGGGTCGCTGACCCCGGACCGGCCTCAGCGAGGCCGGCTCCAGCCGGACCGGTTGCCGGGAAATTCTCACCCGCGCCGCTCATCGCTTCTGGTCCCCGTTGCCCTGGAGGGGCGCGGACGTCCATGGGTCGATGCTGACGATCTTGCTGCCCGCTTTCCGCTTGAACTCGACGCGAAAGGCGTCGCACGTGCCGTCGGGATAAAAACGAACCTGGGCGATCGGTTCCTCGGACACCTGGCCGCCGATCAGGGTGAGCGCGTCGCGCTGTGGCGGCAGCAGGAGGACGCGGGTGTCGCCGGGGGGCAGGCTCTGCGAGCCGCCGTCCCAACTCAAGGCGTCCTCGGCCGCATGCAACGTGGCGACCTTGCCGGTGGTGACGGCGGTGCGCCGGACGCCGGCGAGGGCGGTTTGGGTGGCGGATTCGGCGTCGGCCTCACCGGTGGCCTCGGAAATGGCGCGGGTTCCGGTGACGGTCACGCTGGCGACCAGCGCCAGCAAGGCGAGGACCAGCATGATCTCGACCAGGGTAAAGCCGCCGGCCACCCGATCGCCGACAAGTCCGACCGGACCAGCGCGGGTGTGTTGCGACCTTGATCTCACCAGTTGCCGATGTCGTCCGCCGTGTCGGCGACCTTGTCAGGTCCCTTGGAAAACAGGTCGTAGCCCGTCGGATTCTTGGTGCCCGGATAACGATATTGATAAGGTTCCTGCCAGGGGTCGAGCGGCAGCTTGTTGCCCGGAGTCTCCAAATAGGGGCCGTGCCAGCGATCGGTCTTGCCGCCGGGCGCGACCAGCAGGGCCTCGAGGCCTTCCTCGGTGGACGGGTAATCGCCCATGTCGATCCGATAGCGGACCAGCGTGGTCTTGAGGCTGTCGCGCACGTAAATTCGCGCGACCGACTCGCCCGCGTTGCCGAGGATCTTGTCGGCGTTCGTGATGACCAATCCGAGCAGCAGGGCCATGATCGCCAGCACGACGAGGATTTCCAGCAACGTGAAGGCGCGGCGGGAGCGGTTGAAAAATGTGGACCGGGTGGAGATGCAATGCATGGCGATGAAAGTCTAACGTTGCGGCTGGGCGTTGGGGTCGGCCTGCGGCTGCATCGGCATCGGTCCGGGTCCGGCGCCGGGCATCGGAATAGGCATCGGCATGCCGGTGGGCTGGCCGGCATTTTCGCCACTCGCTCCCTGGGCGCGTGCGGCCCGGCGCCGGCGCATTTCCTCGATGAAGGCCTCCATGCGCTTCGGGTCCGGCCGCCCCTCGGGTCCGGTCGCCATGGCGGCAAAGCGGCGATCCCGCGGCGACATGTCGTTCGGTTGGAGTTGCGGTCCGCCGGTCGGTGCGACCGGCTTCGGCGCGGCGGCCAGTTGGACTTGGGCGTGCTTGAGGGCCAGGTTGATATTGTGGCCGTTGAGCTCGAGGGTGAGGGTGTCGTTGGCGGCGTTGTAGCCCCGGACGACGAACGGATGTCCGCTTTCGTTCAGGCCCACCCAGGAGGCGCGCTGGGTGGCGGTGTCGTAGATGCTGAAGAAGGTCGCGTCCTTCTCCGGGTCCCTGTAGGAACCGCGGAATTCGACCGCCTTGTCGCCGCCGGCGGCGGCCCCCGGTCCGACCGGTGCAAACGGCGAATTGGTCAACAGGCTGTTGAGGTCACTGGCGTTCGCAAGGGATGCCAGGGAGCAGAAACACGTAGCTATGAATAGACTCGGACGGATCATACCAAGGGGAATATGGACTCAAGACGCTCGGAGCGCCAGCCTGGTATCAGGCGCGCTCCGGACAAATATGTGAAAAGACTACTTCGAAGTGAAGGTTCGGCGAAAATCGGGCTTTAGCTTGCAGCCTAAAGGCTACGCTTTGAATGACAAGACAGTCGCCGAAACGAGCCATCGAGAATAAGAATCAATCTTAGAAGTTTATATGGTTATAGAGTAGCCACTTACAAGCGAATATCGAAGGCCGTCCGCCCCGGCCTGGTCGCGAGGCCTTCGGCAGGCTCTGGTGCCTGAGCCCCTCGACGCCGCTCAGGGCCTTGAGCGAAGCCGAAATGGCCTGTCGAATCGGCGAGTTCGCTCCGCCCGCGTCGCAACAGCGGCCCGCCGGGTCTCCGCGGCCCCGTTCCTTTCCTTCGCGGAATCGCTTGTGCGTGTTTTCTCCCCTTGGGGCCGCCCTGGAGTCCGTTCCTCCTTTTTGCGCCTTTGAGCCTTCGGGTTGCCTTCCGTGAACGTATTCCCCGCCCGACTGCATGCACCCTGGCTGAATCGCCTTGGCGTTCCGGGATACTCGCGGCATGAAGCTGGCTCCTCCCGATGGCCGGTTGCCCCGATCTCCCCAATTCTGAACACTCCGCGGCGTTCGCGGCCGGATGCGCATGAATCCGGGTGTCTGGCGGGGAGCGCACTCGCTGCAGAAGGACGACGAGGTGCTGAAGCACAAGATCGCACCCGGGACGATTCCGCGCATCCTCCGGTTCGGCCGGGCCTACGCCGGAATCCTGGCATTCTTCCTGGTCCTCGTCGTGCTCGACGCCGTGGCCGGGGTGATCAACCCGCTGATTTACCGCCGGCTGATCAACCAGGGCATCCTCGCCGGTGACGCGCATCTCGTCGTGGTGCTGGCGCTCATCGCGGCCGGCGTGTCGCTGGTGGACTCCGGCCTCACCTTTTTCCAGCGGCAGATCGCCGCCCGGGTCGGCCTGGAGATCGTTTTCGATCTGCGCACCCGCGTCTTCGTCCACATCCAAAAGATGTCGCTGGCGTTCTTCACCCGCGCCCGGACCGGCGCGCTCGTGAGCCGCCTCAACAGTGACGTCTCCGGCGTGCGCGATGCGTTCACGGACATTCTCTCAACCGCGGTGGGCAACGTCGTAACGGTGACGCTTGTGTTGTCCGCGATGTTCGTGCTTTCGTGGCGCCTTACGCTGGCGACCCTGATCCTGGTGCCGATCTTCCTGCTGCCGGCCCGGTACGTGGGACGAAAGCTGAAGGCGCTCACGCGCGAGAGCTACGACCGCACTGCGGAGATGAACAACCTCATGGTCGAGCGTTTCAACGTGGCGGGCGCCATGGTCTCCAAGGTTTTCGGCCGGCCGGAGGACGAGCGCGCCGCGTTCATGCGCCAGGCGGGCCGGGTGCGGGACATCGGGCTGACGGTGTCGACCTACGCCCGCGTTCTGTTCATCGGCCTCGGGCTGGTCGCGTCGCTGGCGGTGGCCGTGGTTTACGGCTGGGGCGGCGTGCAGGCCGTCCGGCACACGCTGGACGTCGGCACCGTTGTCGCGCTGATCTCCTATCTGATCCGCCTGTACGGACCGCTGACGGCGCTCTCCAATCTCCAGGTCGATGTCATGACCACGCTCGTTTCCTTCGAGCGAGTCTTCGAGGTCCTGGACCTGCAGCCCGGCGTCACCGAGAAAGCGACGGCGCGGGGCATTCCGCCCGGCCCGGTGCGGATTGTGTTTGCGGACGTCGGTTTCCGTTATCCGACCGCGGTGGAGGTCTCGCTGGCCTCGTTGGAATCGGTGGCGGTCCTGACCCGGCACCCCGAGAAGGCGGTGCTGCACGAGTTGAGTTTTGTGGCCGAGCCGGGGCAGATGATCGCGCTGGTCGGACCGTCGGGAGCGGGCAAGACCACCTTGGCCCAACTGGCCGCGAGGCTCTACGACGTGCAGACGGGCGCGGTGCTTTTCAACGGGGTCGACTTGCGCGACGCGACGCTCGAGTCGGTGCGCCGCACGGTCGGGATGGTGATGCAGGATGCGCACCTTTTTCACGACACGATCCGAGCGAACCTGCTGTATGCGAAACCGGAGGCCACCGAGGCCGAGCTGGCGGCGGCGTTGCGCGACGCGCAGATTGCCGGCGTGATCGCGGCGCTGCCGCAGGGGCTGGACACCGTGATCGGCGATCGCGGACACCGGCTGTCCGGCGGCGAAAAACAACGCGTCGCCATCGCGCGCCTGCTGCTGAAGGCGCCGCAGGTCGTGATTCTCGACGAGGCCACCGCGCATCTCGATTCGGAGTCGGAGCGGGCCATCCAGGAGGCGTTTCATTCGGCGCTGAAGGGCCGGACCTCCCTGGTGATCGCCCACCGGTTGTCGACGGTGCAGAACGCGGACCAGATCCTCGTGTTGGATCAGGGCCGCATCGTCGAGCGCGGCCGGCATGACGACCTGCTCCAGGCCGGCCACCTCTACGCCCAGCTTTACCGCACGCAGTTCACGGTGAAACCAGGCAAGCCCGGTTAACACCAAGAAGCAAAGAAACGAAGGGCGAGCGGGTCGCTCGTGTGAGCCGCGGATGGTGCAACTAGGCGCGAGCCGTCTGCCCGCCTTGACGTTGCCAGAACGGTGTCGGCAGATTCGCGTCTTCGCGGCTTGGTGTGAAGGATGCCTTGCGGGTTGTCGCCGCCAAATTCTGCGCGGCATTCGGCAATGGGTGCAGAGTTGGCGGCGCCGCGTTTTCCTAGGGTAGTCGGCCGAGAGGTCGCGAGGCATCGCGGCTCTCCCGACCGCCCCATGATCACCGTCTCCTTTCGGCTCAACGACCAGCCGGTGAGCGTCCAGGTGGCTCCCGACCGGACGTTGCTGTGGGTGCTGCGCACCGAGCTCGGAATCACCGGTCCCAAGTACGGCTGTGGAATCAGCCAGTGCGGCGCCTGCACGGTGCTGGTCGACCATCGGGCCGTCCGCTCGTGCAATGTGAAGGTGAAGTCGGTCGAGGGACGCGAGGTTGTCACCATCGAGGGGCTGGCCCAGGGGTCCGCGCTCCATCCGCTGCAGCAGGCTTTTGTCCAGCACGACGCGCTCCAGTGCGGATTCTGCACGCCGGGAATGATTTTGACCGCCTATGGCTTTCTGCGAAGCCACCCCAATCCGACCCGGGCGGAAGTGATCGAGGGCATGGATCAGAATCTCTGCCGCTGCGGGGCGCATCTGCGCATCGTGGAGGCGATCCTCTCGGCCGCGGCTGTCATGAGAGGAGGACCGGCCTCATGAGCACGCCAGGGACGCCTGCCGCCAACTTTTCACCGGGCGGGCCGGCCGACTCGCGCCTGCCCACGCGTCGCGAATTCCTGTCGGGCTTCGCCACGGGTTTGGTGGTCTGGGTCGTGCTCGGGCCGACGCTTTCGGCGCAAACCTCAGAGGGGGCCTACCCGGTCACGATCAAGGTGCGTCCGAACGATGCGGCCGATTTCAACGCGTTCCTGCGGATCGGCGCGGACGGCCACGTCACCTGCTTCACCGGGAAGATCGAAATGGGTCAGGGGCCGGTCACGTCGCTCCCGCAGATGCTGGCGGAAGAGCTCGACGTCTCGCTGGACGATGTCGACATCATCATGGGCGACACCGACCTGTGCCCCTACGATGCCGGCACCTGGGGCTCGATGACGACCAGGATCTTTGGTCCGCAATGGCGCGCGGCGGCCGCCGAGGCCCGGGCGGTGCTGCTCGAGCTCGGGTCGGAATCGCTGCACGTGCCGGTGGCCCAGCTCACGACCCACGACGGGGCGGTGATCGACTCCAAGGATCCGTCGCACCGGATAACCTACGGGCAGCTGACACAGGGTCGAAGAATCGAGCGACGGCTGACCATCGCGCCCGATCTGAAGAAGCCGGCGAAGTTCAAGCTGGTGGGGAAACCCCTGCTGCGCCGCGACGCGCGCGACAAGGTGACGGGGAAGGCTCACTATGCGGCCGACGTCCGGCTTCCGGGCATGCTCTACGCCAGTGTGCTGAGACCGCCGGCGCACGGGGCAACGCTGGTTCGCGTCGATGTCTCGGCGCTGAAGGAAGCCGATGGATTTGTGGTCGTGCAGGAACCCGGACTGGTGGCGGTCCTGCATGAGTTGCCCGATGTCGCCGCGGACGGCCTCGGGAAGATGCGCGCCGAATTTGCGCCCTCGGCTTCGCGGCTGGACGATCGCAACATTTACGAGCATCTCGAGCACGCCGACCTGGCCGGGCGCGTGGTCAGCCAGAACGGGAACCTGGAACTGGGGCGGAGCCGGGCAACTCGCCTCCTCGAGACCACCTATCTGAATGCCTACGTCGCCCATGCCGCCATGGAAACGCACGCCGCGCTCGCCCGCGTGGAAGGCGACCGGGCCACGGTGTGGGCGTCGACGCAAAACCCCTTCGGAGCCCGAGATGAGATTGCGCACGCCCTCGGACTTCCCGTGGCGAATGTCCGCGTGATCACGCCGTTCGTCGGCGGGGGCTTTGGCGGCAAGGCGCAGAACCGGCAGGCGGTGGAGGCGGCGCTGCTATCCAAGGCCACGCGCCGCCCGGTGCAGGTCATGTGGACGCGCGAGGAGGAGTTCTTCAACGACACTTTCCGGCCGGCGGCAGTCGTGACGGTGAAGGCGGGTCTCGATGCCGCCGGGCACGTGGCGTTTTGGGATTACGACGTCAAATTCGCCGGCGACCGCGGCTCGGACCTGCTTTACGACATCCCGGACAGCCGGATCACGGCGGTGGGCGATTTCGAGGGGCCCGCGGGCATCCATCCCTTTGCCGTCGGGGCGTGGCGGGCGCCCGGCTGCAACACCAATGCCTTCGCCCGCGAATCGCATGTCGACCAACTCGCCGCGCTGGCGGGAGTCGATCCGATCGAGTTCCGGCTGCGGCAGCTCACCGATCCCCGCGCGGTCCGCGTGCTCAAGGCGTTGGCCGAACAGTGGGCGTGGAAGCCCGCCAGTGGCGTCAGTGGCCGCGGTTTGGGTGTGGCTTGCGGCCTGGATTCCGGAACCTACGTGGCCACGATCGCCGAGGTGGCTGTCGACCCGAAGACCGGCAAGGTGGCGGTCAAGCGCGTGCTGTGCGTGCAGGAGATGGGCCTCGTGATCAATCCGGCCGGGGCGAAGCTCCAGATGGAGGGATGCATCACGATGGGCCTGGGCTACGCGCTCGCGGAGGAGATTCATTTCAAGGCGGGGGCCATCCTCGACACGAACTTCGACACTTACACGCTTCCGCGCTTTTCCTGGTTGCCCAAGATCGAGACGGCGATCCTGCCGGCCGACGACACGCCGCCGCAGGGCGGGGGCGAACCGGCAATCATCTTGATGGGGTCCGTCCTTGCGAATGCGATCCACGATGCCACCGGCGCGCGGTTGTTGGAACTGCCGATGACTCCGGAGCGGGTCAAGGCCGCCCTGGCGCGCGTGTAGGGCGGTCGCATTGATGCAGGCGCCAAGGCTTTTAACACCGAAGTCGCCGAGGAAGCAGAGAGGACGGAGAACACCGAGGCGCGAGGGCCCGAAACAGCCGCGGCGGAGACCAAGGCATTTTGACAAGGAGATCGCGGGGAAAGGCTCGTTGAGGCGCTCCGGGAACTCGTCGCCACCCGCTTGCTCTGCGGCCTTCTGTTTGGAACTCCATCGCGACGTTGCCTTTCCCATCCATGTTCTCCGGGCGATCCGGGGCGCCCTGCCTCCCGGCTCAACCTTGGCCGTCTCCTTGAGTCCGCCCGCCGGATCTGAACGACGAACAATGAACATTGAGCAATGAACATTGACCAATGATTCCTCCGTTGCCTCCGGCAAAAATCAGGGGTTCTATCCGGATGCGGCGCCGCCCGGCGGCGCGCGCGTTTCCACCCCGATGAAACCAACTTCCGTTCCCGGCCGCTGCGGACACCGCGCGGTCGCCTTCGCGCTGACACTCGGCCTGATCGTGACGCGAGGCTTTTGCGCGGCTCCGCCGTCGACCAAAGTCCTGACCCTCGAGACCGCCGAAGGTATCATGGCGGCGTTCCGCGAGTTTCACGGCACGACCTTTCCGGCCGCGAAATGGACCTGCAAAGGATCCGAGTTGCACAGCATCAAGGGCCGCCGGGTCGACCTCGTGACGCGCGAGGAATTCGAGGACTTTGAGCTCGAGCTCGACTGGAAAGTGACCTTCGGCGCCAACAGTGGCATCATGTACGGGGTGAGCGACGCCGGCGCCGAGACGTTCTGGTCCGGACCCGAGATGCAAATCAACGACGACCCCCATCATCCCGACGGTTTACAGCCGAAGACCTCCGCGGGTGCGCTCTACGACCTGATCGGCCCCAATGAGCTGAAAACACTTAAGCCCACCGGCGAGTACAACCACGTGCGCATCGTCAGCCTGGGCGGGCACGTCGAGCACTGGCTCAACGGTGCCAAAGTGCTCGAATACGACTGGGACAGCCCGGCGATGCGGGTGTTGATCGACCAGACCAAGTTCAAGGACGCACCGCTGTTCATGAAAAACCGCCGGGGACATATCGCTCTCCAAAGCGAAGGCGACGAGGTGTGGTTCCGGCATATTCGCATCCGGCGGCTGGCGCCGGCGACGCCATCTGCCCCGACACCAACGAAGCCATCTCCATGAAAACGCCCGACGATTCCAGCCCTCCCACGAAAGGTGTCAGCCGGAGAACCTTTCTCAGCTCCACCGCGGCGGCCGCGGCGTTCATGGTCCTGCCCCGGCGGGTCCTGGGCGGCGCTGGCACTCCCGGACCCAACGAAAAACTGAACATCGCGGCGGTCGGCATCGGCGGGCAGGGGGCCGCGGACCTCGGTGAGCTGGCGGGCGAGAACATTGTCGCACTGTGCGACGTGGATGCCGACTTCGCCGCCCACACGTTCAATGATTATCCGAAGGCGAAGCGTTACACCGACTACCGGGTGATGTTCGACAAGGAAAAGAACATCGACGCGGTCCTCGTCGCCACGCCCGATCACCAGCACGCGATCGTCACGATGGCGGCGCTGAAACTGGGCAAGCACGTCTACTGCGAAAAGCCGCTCACGAAGACGGTCTTCGAGGCCCGCGCGGTTGCGCAGGCGGCGCGTGAGGCCAAGGTCGCGACCCAGATGGGCAACCAGGGCATGGCCTTCGAGGGCAACCGGCTGATCAATGAGTGGATTTGGGACGGGGCGATCGGACCGGTTCGTGAAGTGCATGTCTGGTCCGACCGTCCCACCAGCCGGGGGAGAACACCGTTGTGGTGGCCGCAGGGCATCGAGCGGCCCACCGATACCCCGGCGGTGCCGCCGACCCTGGACTGGGACCTCTGGCTCGGTCCCGCGCCGTTCCGCGCCTATCATCCGGCGTACGCGCCGTTTCGCTGGCGTGGCTGGTGGGACTTTGGCTCGGGTGGGATTGGCGACATGGGAATCCACAACCTCGCCCCGGTCTTTTCAGCCCTCAAGCTGGGGGCGCCGGAAAGTGTGTCGGGCAGCTCGACCGCCCTCGTGGGCGACAGCGTGCCGCTCGCCTGCACCGTGCATTTCCAATTCCCGGCGCGGGGTGAGCTGCCGCCCGTTTCGTTGCATTGGTACGATGGCGGCATCCTGCCCGTCCGCCCGGAGGAGTTGGATGACGGGCGCGACCTCGATCCCGAGGACGGGATCATCTTTGTCGGCACGAAGGGCAAGATCCTCGTCACCGGGTGGGGTGGCGAGCATCCGCAAATCCTCCCGCGGAGCCGGGCCCTCGAATACAAGCGCCCGCCGAAAACGCTGCCCCGCTCGATTGGTCATCACGCGGAATGGATCGCCGCGTGCAAGGGCGGCCCGACTCCGCGCTCGAACTTCGATTTTGCCGGCCCGCTGACGGAGGCGGTGCTCCTGGGGTCTTTGTGCATCCGCAATGGCGGCAAGAAGCTGCTGTGGGATAGCGCCAGCCTGAAGATCACGAACGATCCCGCGGCGAACCAATATCTGCACTACGAATATCGCAAAGGCTGGGAGCTCTGAGCGGCGATCCGGGCAAACCCGAAGAAACGAAGGAGCGAAGGTAGCTGCCGGACGGGGTCGTCTGTCGTGGAGCCGTGCGCCCGGAAATGGAACTGGGGGGCGGGGTCTCCGAAACCCGGTATCGTAAGGTCGTGAAATCGCGCTGCTCGTTCGTCTCGATCACTCGTCCCGGAGGCCGAGCCAGAGCGCGGTGGCGAGCGCCGCGAAGATCAGTGTCGGGACGATGACCCAGGCCGCACTGAAGGGGACGCGCCAATAGCCGACCGCCCACCAGACCGCCGCGCATTTCGCCAGGATCACCAGCCACGCCGCCGCCAGGAACCAGCGCACCTTGGCCGGATACCGGCCCTCGTCCAGATGGAGTGAATGCTTCATGCCCGATTTTACCGCCGGGCCGCCACCACGCTGCGCATTCCTTGCTAATTTGCCAAAGCGGGCGTTTGGAAGATCGGCGAGGCCTCCCCGATGCCGATCGAAGCACGGGCACGCTGTATCGCCTTGGCGGTGAGTCACCTTCGCAATTTTGCGGCGTCGTGTCGTCGGCCTGGCAAAATGGCGGAGAGAGAGGGATTCGAACCCTCGATAGAGTTTCCCCTATGCAGCTTTAGCAAAGCTGTGCCTTCAGCCACTCGGCCATCTCTCCAAAGCAAGGGTCACGAGCAAACGCGGGGCTGGACGGAGTGCAAGGCATCTTTTGGCGGGCCAAGGCGGGCAATCGACCCGGGAAACGGGGCCCGGCGATCTCCGTCGGGTTGCGCGCCGGTCGGGAGCTGATTCGCGCGTGTTGCGCTTTTTTGCGGCCGGCCGATTGATTGCGGCTCGTCGGGGACGACTCGCCCTACCTTTGCGAATGGCGCCGGGCGAGGTCCGCGGCGCGCGCGTATTGAGTCCGAAAGCGGCCAGCCAACTCGTTGGCCAGGCGCACTTCGTCCACCTTGCTCTTCGAATTCAGCGCCGCCTTGATCCGCGTGCGGGCATCGGCGTAGCTCACGGCCGAAAGATCGCCCATCTCCGCGAGGGCGTCGGCCGGCAGGCCGGCCGCGATGACCGCCCGCCAGGCATCCACCAGTTCGTTGTGGGTGTCCTGGCACATCACGCGCACGACAAAGGCGGTTTCCCGGAAAATATCGCCGGTCCAGGCGGGGTTGTAGACGAGCGGGTTCTCACCGGCATACGCGTCGATTTCGGGATCCGAGCGGTACGGCTTGAACTCGTTGTGCTGGTAGAAATCCCGGCGAATGGGGAGGCGACGGAGCGCGAAACGCTGCGGGCCGCCGGGCGTGCCGGGCTGGAAGTTCCAGAGTTTCTGTCCCTCAAGCGAGAGCGAATACTCCAGGAAGGCCAGGGCGACGTCGCGATGCGGGGCGCCGCGGAGCAGGGCGATCGGATCGCAGGACGTGACCGTTCCCGCCGGCGGCGAGAAATAGCCGAGACGCCGGCGGCCGCTTCGTTCCCGCGCGCTCTGTTCCTCCGCCCGGCCGTAAAAATCGATGCACATGCCAACCGCCGAATTGCCCTGCTGCACGTCGATGGGCGGCTTTTGCGAGGAATCGGTGAAGTAGCGGGCGTTGGCGCCGATCCGCTGCAGGAGGTGCAGGCCGTTCTCCCAGCCCCGCCGGACGGCCTCGGCCTCCAGGTCGGCCCGCGGCCGGCCAGTGGTCTTCTCGAGGCGGGACCATTCGCGGTAAATTTGTTCCTGAATGACGTTTTCGATGGCCTGGGCGATCGAGCTGCTTTTGGTCGGATCGCACAGGGCCACCTCGCCGATGAGTCGCGGATCCTGGAGGTCGTCCCACGCGCGCGGCTCGGGCACCCCCAGCCGGGAGAGCGAGTCGAGATTGTAGATCATGCCGTAGTTGCTCAGCACGGCGCCGAACCATCGTCCGCCCTTGTCCCAAAACGGCTGCCCGGCGAAGGAGGGCGGCATGACGGTGTCGACGAACCAGTCGGGGTGCAGCTGCGGGAGTCCGGACTCGACGATGCGCCCGGCGTCGGCCTGCAGTTCATAGTCGAAGCTGGCCCCGCCAAAGAACACGTCGATGCCGCAACCGACGTCGGAGGCCAGGAACTCGGCGCGCGCCTCCTGCGCCGCCGGCGAGGCATCCTTGGCCAGCCGGCCGTTGGCAAACGCACCCTGGACGTCGCTGCTCCAGGCTTTCCCCAGCTGATGCGTCCAGTGATTTTGGAAAGATGACAGGTACTCTGACTCGAGGAACCGGGTGATCTCGCTCGTGCCGCCGATGACCCGCCAGTCGACCGCCACGGTCTTTCCGGTCTTCTCGCGGTACCATTTCTGGAAGCCGAGGCCGAATTCCGACCGGATGGCCTCGTTGTGCGGGGTGATCACGACCACCGTGCGGTCGGCCGGCGGACCGCTCGTCCGGGCGGGACGGAGCAGGAACGGAATCACTAGCACCACCCCAAGAGCGAGGATGAACATCGCGCGCTTCATGACTTTGTCCGCGCCGGCGCGTTCAATCCAACAGCACCACCACGTCCGCGGCTTCGACCGTGGCGAAGAGGTCGCCGCGCTGCGCGCCGTCGACGAAGCGCGGGTTGCGCTCGAAGATCTTCAGGCGCACGCCGCACGCGGTCAGGAACTCGTACTGGGCGACGTCGCCGAGATAGATCGACTCGCCGATCCGGCCGCGGACAAAATTGCCGGCCGCGGGCTGGGGCTGGAGATTCCAGCATTCCGGCCGGATCGACACCGTGATTGACGCGCCGGCCGCCGGCGGACGCGTGGGATCGCCGAGCACGCCGTCGAACCGTCCGAGGGCGGTCTCAACCACGACCCGGTCGCCGGCGACGGCGAGCACCGTGCCGGCGACAAAGTTCGTTTCGCCGATGAAATCCGCCACGGTGCGGCCGGTCGGGCGCGTGTAGACTTCGCGCGGCGTGCCGACCTGCAGAACGCGACCGTTCCCGAGGACGGCGAGCCGGTCGGCGATCGACAGGGCCTCCTTCTGGTCGTGCGTCACGTAAACGGTGGTCAGTTGGAATTCCTTGCAGACCCGGCGGATCTCGGCGCGCATCTCAAGGCGGAGCCGGGCGTCGAGGTTGGACAGCGGCTCGTCGAGCAGGAGGCAGCGCGGCCGGACGACCAGCGCGCGCGCCAGGGCGATGCGCTGCTGCTGGCCGCCGGAGAGCTCGTTCGGGCCGCGGGCGGCGAAGCCGGCCATGCGCACGGAATCGAGCGCCTCGGTGACGCGCCGGTTGACCTCGTCCCGCGGCACCTTGCGCTGCTCCAGGCCGAAGGCGACGTTCTCGGCAACCGTCAGGTGCGGCCAGAGGGCGTAGCTTTGGAACATCATCCCGGTGTTGCGCTGGTGCGGCGGAAGGCGGGTGACGTCCTCGCCCCCGAAGAGAATGCGACCCTCGTCCGGGACGTAGAAGCCGGCCAGGCACCGCAAAAGCGTGGTCTTGCCGCAGCCGCTGGGACCGAGGAGGAAGAAAAGCTCGCCCGGGTTGATCGTCAGGTCGAGCGCGTCAATCGCAACCACGTTTCCGAATCGCTTGGTCAACTGCTTAACCTCGATGGAAATCATTAGCGCGGGCGTTCCCGGCACGCAACCGCCCGGCCCCGGCGAAGTCAAAAAAATAAACCCGGCGCCTCCATTTGAAACTGTTGCCAATCAGCGGGGATTCGCTCTTAACGCAGCATGGCCGCCAAGAAGCCGATTCCTGAGCTGAAACACCTCGCCCGCGTGCTCGTCAGCGAGTCCGCCATCCGCCGCCGCGTCGGCAGCCTGGGCGAGGAGCTGAACCGCTATTACAAGGGCAAGGACCTGACGGTCATCGCCATCGTCAACGGCGCGTTGATCTTCACCGCCGACCTGCTGCGGCGGCTACGCTCGCCGCTCCGGCTCGATTGCGTGCGCGCCTCGAGCTACCACGAGGGCACCAAGTCGCTCGGGCTGCCCGAGGTGATCGACAACATGAAACTCGACATCGACGGGCACCACGTGCTGCTGGTGGACGACATCCTCGATACCGGCCGGACGCTCGCCGCCGTGCGGCAGCTCCTGCTGAGCAAGGGCGCGCTGTCCGTGCGCACCTGCGTGCTGCTGGACAAGAAGGCGCGCCGCGTCGTGCCGTTCGAAGCGGAATACGTGGGCTTCGAGATTCCGAACGAGTTTGTCGTCGGCTACGGCCTGGACTTCGCGGAACGCTACCGGAACCTGCCGTGCATCGGCGTGCTGAAGCCGAAATTCTACGCCGGCAAGCTTTAGTGGGGCGACGGTCTGTTGGAGACCACGGAGACCACGGAGACCGCGAAGAAGCGATGGCTTGGGGCGGAGGACGAATGGCGGAAGCCAGCGGTCGGAGGACCGATGTCAGAGGGCAGAGGTCGGAGGGCGGGTGATCCCTCGGCTGCGCCCAACCTGGTTTTTCCACGAATGCTTCGCGTCGTGGCGCCTTCGTGTGAGAAGATTGGCCTGGTCCGTGTCAGAAAAACCCGAGCAGCAGCGACGGCCAGACGCCAAAGAGGATCAACAGGGCGGCGGCGCAAAAGAGGGTGACTGCGGCCACCGGGTCGATGGCGATTTTTGGGGCGCCCGGTTTCGGCGCGGCCACGAGCACCTGCTTCAGGACGACCAGATAATAGTAAAGTGCGACCGCGCTCAGCAGGATGGCGAGGAAGGCCAGCCAGCCGGCCGGCGACGTCAGCCCACCCATCTGCAGAGCGGCGGAGAAGACGGCGAATTTACCGAAGAACCCGGCGAGCGGTGGGATGCCGGCCAGGGAGAGAATGAAGATCATCAGGCAGCCTGCCAGCAAGGGAGAACGGCGATGGAGACCGGCGAGGTCGGTGATGTCGCGGCAGGTGGCGGAACGCTCGATGACCGCGATGACGCCGAAGGCACCCACCGTGGCGATGCCGTAGGTTGAGGCATAGTAGATGACCGCACCCGGGCCGGCCTTGCCGGTCGCGATGACGCCGAGCAGGAGGGCACCGGCGTGGGCGATGGCGGAGTAGGCGAGGAGTCGGCGCAGGTTGCGTTGGGCGAGGGCGCCGATATTGCCCAGCAGCAGCGAGGCCGCGGAGACGCCGGCCACGGCTGGCAGCCAACCCGCGAGGCCCGGCACGGCATTGATGCCGCCGGCGGCGGCCCCGAAGCCAAGCCAGAACAGCCGGATGAAAAGGGTGAAGCCCGCCAGCTTTGAGGCGGAGGCGATCAGCGCGGCGGAGGGGGCCGGCGCGCCCTGATAGACGTCGGGCGCCCACAGGTGGAACGGTGCGGCTGCGACCTTGAAGCCGAAGGCCACCAGCACCATCACCAGCGCGACCACGAGCAGCGAGTTCATCGGCTGCAGGGCGAGCGAATTGGCGATGTGGGGCAGGAAGATCGAACCCGTCAGGCCGTAGATCAGGCTGAAGCCGAACAGCAGGAACGCGGCGGACATTCCGCCGAACAGAAAGTATTTCAACGCGGCCTCGGCCGAGTCCCGTCGAGACTTGTCGAAGCCCGCGAGCACGTAGAGCGAAAGGCTCGCCAGTTCCAGGGCAAGGAAGGCCAGCAGCAACTGCTGGGCGGCGGCCATCAGCGTCAGTCCCGTCGTCGCAAAGAGCATCAGGGCGACATATTCCGCCGGGTGCCGCTGGCGGACGGTGCCGGACGAGATGCCCAGGGTGAGGAGCGCAAGGCCGAGGACGCCCACCCGGGCCACCATGGCCAGGTTGTCAAAAATCAACACGCCGCCGAAAGCGGGACCCGGGACGCCGAGGCGCACGCAATGAATGGACGCCGCCACCACCGCCACCGCGCCGATTGCGGCGGAGTTGCGCATCCGGTCGTCGAGGGAGTCGCGGCGCCCGATGAGCAGGTCGAAGCCGAGCACAATGAGGGCGCCCACCACGAGCGAAAACTCGGGCATGAGCACATGGGCCAGTTCGGCGTAGCTGAGGTTCATGGCGCGCCTCCCTTCAGCACGGCCTGGAAGTAGGGTGACTCCAGGGCCGGCCGGATCCAGTCAAGCAGGAGGTCGGGCTTGAGGCCGACCAGCACGGTGGCCCCAAGAAGGAGCATGGCGCCGGCCTTCTCCGGCAGGCTGATCGGCGCAAAGTGATGTTCGGCGGCCGGGACCGCGACCGCTGCGCCGGTCCCGCCGGGGCCGGTCTGGCCGAAGAAGGCAAGCTGGATCGCGCGCAGGGTAAACGCGCCTGCGACGATCACCCCGACGGCGGCAAGGCCGGCCCAAAGGGGCGAGGTCTTCCAGACGCCGACGAGGATGCCCAATTCGGCGGGGAAGCCGCTGAAGCCCGGCAGGCCCATCGAGGCGAGGCCGGCCACGACAAAGACCACCGCGGCGAAGGGGAGCAGCCGGTGCAGCGGCATCGCGCGCAGGTCGGCGAGTTTGCGCGTGTGGGTCCGGTCGTAGACCATCCGCCCGACCACGGCGAACAACAGGCCGGCGATGACGCCGTGCGAGAACATCTGCAGCACGGAGCTGGCGGCCGCCTGCACATTGGCGGCGGCCAGTCCGAGAATCACGAAGCCCATGTGGCTGACGCTCGAGTAACCGATGACGAACTTGAAGTCCTCCTGC
>Ga0265327_10001539_pt1 | contig 28456 bp, 22 predicted proteins | sample 41621metaG_FD_202089 | JGI IMG/M metagenome (GOLD analysis project Ga0265327, IMG submission 202089) | Rhizosphere microbial communities from Carex aquatilis grown in University of Washington, Seatle, WA, United States - 4-16-21 metaG | ecosystem: Host-associated > Plants > Roots > Rhizosphere...
CGAGACGCTCCTCGACAGCATGATCGAGGGCCTGGTGGTGCTCGACGCCCACGGCCGGATCACGCTCACGAACCGCGCGGCCGAGACCCTCTTTGGCTTTTCCCGGCAGATGGTCGGCGGCACCCTGCTCGAGGCCATCCGGCACCACGAGGTGGCGGCCCTCGCGGCCCGGCTCGAGACGGAGCCCGCGATCCTCGACCACGAGCTGCGGCTGGAGGGGCCGCCCCCGCGCGTCCTGCAGGTCAACGCCGTGGCCCTGCGAGGCACGGACGACGTTGGGGCGGGCGCGATGCTCGTGTTCCATGACCTGACCCGCGTGCGCGAGCTCGAGGGGGCGCGGCAGGAGTTCGTCGCGAACGTCAGCCATGAGCTGCGCACGCCGCTGTCGCTGATCAAGAGCGCGGCGGAGACATTGCTGGACGGGGCCAAGACGGACCCGGCGGCGCTGGACCGGCTGCTCCAGATCGTAGATCGGCACGCGGACCGGCTGACGCTGCTCATTGATGACCTGTTGCTGCTGGCGAAGCTCGACTCCGGCCGCATCGAGCTGCGGACGGAACCCTCGCCGCTGCGGGCGGCGACGCAGGAGGTGTTCGGCGACCTGGTCAAGCGGGCGCAGGGCCGCGAGGTGCGGCTGGAGAACGCGGTCCCGGCGGGCCTGGTGGCCCAGGCCGATCCCGACCGGCTGCGGCAGGTGCTTTCCAATCTCGTGGACAACGGCATCAAGTACGGCCGCTCGGGCGGGGTGCTGACCGTCAGCGCGCGTCCGCTCGACGGCGGCAAGGTGGAGGTGTGCGTCCGCGACGATGGCCCGGGCATCCCGGCCGAGTCGCTGGGCCGCGTTTTCGAGCGGTTCTACCGCGTGGACAAGGCCCGCTCGCGCGAGCAGGGCGGCACGGGGCTCGGGCTGGCGATCGTGAAGCACGCGGTCCAGGCCCACGGCGGCGAGGTCCGCGTCGAGAGCGAGCCGGGACAGGGCGCCGCGTTCTTCTTCACGCTGCCGGCGGCGTGAGCGCGGTGGCGGGGCTCGTCGCGAAGGTCGCGAGGTGCGCGATACGGACCAGGCCAATATTCAGCACGAAGGGCACCAAGCCCGGCCCCAGCCTTTATGCGCTTTGTGGTGACGAAACCTCAGAACGCGTGCAGGGCCTGCACGAGCAGGTAGCCGAGGAGTCCGGTCACGGGCAGCGTGAGGACCCAGGCCCAGACGATGCGGCCGACGAGGCCCCATTTCACGGCGCTGAAGCGCTTGGTGGCGCCCACGCCCATGATGGAGGTGGCGATCACATGCGTCGTGGAGACGGGGACACCGTAGGTGGAGGCACCGTAGATGATGAGCGCGGCGGTGGTCTCCGCGGCGAATCCGTGCACGGGCTGCAGCTTGACCATCTTGTGGCCCATCGTGCGAATGATGCGCCAGCCGCCCGCGGCCGTGCCGGCCGCCATGGTCAGCGCGCAGGTCAGCATCACCCAATAGGGCACCGTGAACTGCGGCGTGCGGAGGAACCCCGCCCATTCGGGCAGATCCTTGAACACGCCCTGCGTCGTGCCGGTGTAGAGCGCGAGCGCGATGATGCCCATGGTCTTCTGCGCGTCGTTGGAGCCGTGGCTGAAACCCATGAAACCGGCACTGACCAGCTGGGCCTTGCCGAAGATGAGGTTGACCATCCGGGGCGTGAGCTTCTGCAGGATCAGGGTCAGCAGCAGCATCAGCAGCGCGCCGCCGAAGAAACCCAGCAGCGGGGAGACGACCATGGGCATCACAATCTTGGGCCAGAGCCCGGTGTGCGCGCCGTGGCCATCCACGATTGACCAGTGCAGGACATGCCAGTCGCCGCGGGCCGTGCCGAGGGCGGCGCCGCAGAGGCCGCCGACGAGTGCATGGCTCGAACTGGACGGCAGGCCCAGCCACCAGGTGAAGATACCCCAGATGATCGCGCTGAGCAGGGCGCCCATCACCGTCGCCATCGTCACAAACTGCGTGTCCACGAGGCCCTTGCCGATCGTGGTGGCGACCGCCGTGCCCATGAGGGCGCCCACCAGGTTGAAGACCGCGGCCCAAGCGATGGCCCAGCGGGGCGTCAGGACCTTGGTCGAGACGACGGTGGCGATGGCGTTGGCCGTGTCGTGAAACCCGTTGATGTACTCGAAGACGAGCGCGGCCAGCAGAACGAGCAGGAAGAGCGTCATGGCGCGGGGGCGTCGCTCGGCTCAGGAGTGCTTCAGGACAATTTGTACCACGATGTTGCCGGCGTTGCGGCAACGGTCCACGGCCTGTTCGACCATCTCGTAAATTTCCTGGAGAATGACGAGCTCCTTGGCGTCGTAGGGTCCGTGGTAAAGGTCCTTGAGCAGCGTGAGCATGACCTTGTCGGCCTCGCCCTCGGCGTACTGCAGGCGGTCATTGGCCTCGCGGATCTTCTCCATGTCCGTGCCGCCGCGGAGCTCCTTGACCATGAAGACGACGGCGTCGGCGGCGAGGTTGAGCAGCTCCGCCTGGCGCTGGAAGGCGGCGTGCGGGACGCGGCCGGGGTAGATGGAGAGGCGCTCGACGATCTTCTCGACGGCCTTCGGGATGCGGTAGAGGGCGAAGGAGAGGGACTCGATGTCCTCGCGCTCCAGGGGCGTGACAAACGTCCGGCTCAGCTGCTCGGTCATCTCGTGACGGATCCGCTTCTCCTTGCGGCGCGACTGCACGAAATCGTCGAGATTGGCCGGCGGGCCGCCGGAGCCGAGGGTCTGGAGGTAGCTGGCGAGCAGGTTGACGCTCGTCTTGGCTTCGCCTGCGCCGGCCTCCAGCAGGTCGAAGAATTTTTCCTCTCTCCCGAACAATTTCTTTAGCCACTGCATCATGAGCCTTGGCTATCGCGGGGCTTGTAGTTTGCGAGGGAAAAAGCCGCCACGGCCACGGTTGCGGTCAGGGGCCCTGGGCCGCGCCGCGGCCCATCAGATCTTCCCCTGCCACCGGGCCCAGAGTGTGCCAAGGCGCTCGTAAACGGCCCAAGTACTGCGCTCGAGGCCGGTGAGGTCACAGGTCCAGTCGGTGGCCCGCCACTCGCCGTTGGCGGGCGAGAGGAAATCGGTCGGGCAGGGCACCGGCTGCAGCCCCGCCCGGCGCATCAGCCCGACGGCGCGGGGCATGTGCCGGGCCGAGGTGACCAGGGCGATGGGGGCGTTGGGGCCGAGCCGGAGCCGGACGGCCTGCGCCTCGTCGTCGGTGTCGCGGGCCGTGTCGATCTGCACGATGCGCTCGGGCGCGAGGCCCAGCTCGACGGCGGCGGCGGCAAGCACGGACGCGTGCGTGCGGCCGTTGCCGGCGGCGGGTCCGGAAACAATGAGGGGAACGCCGGGCAGCCGGCGCGCGAGGCGAACGCCCTCGACGATCCGCGCGGTGGCGGCGATGGAGAGCCGCTGCGTGGCGGAGAGCCCGGGAGCGTCGGAGTGGCCGCTGCCGAGGACGACGATGGCGCGGCAAGCCGCGAGCGGGGCCGGCACGGGGGCGCCGGCGGCGAGCTCGGGGATGGGCGGATAGGCCGACTCCAGCGGTCGCAGCAGCGCGAGTCCGACCTGCTTGTTGCTCAGCACCAGGAGCAGGATCAGCCCCGCGAGAATCAGCCGGCGCCCGAGGCGCGGATGGCGGACGGAGCCCAGCCAGGCCAGTCCGACGGCCAGCAGCACCATGCAGAGCGGCAGCGGCATGAGCCAGTAGGCGATGAGTTTCTTCAGCCAGAACAGCATGGGGCGGGAGTGGGTTGGGCCCAGCTGAGGGTCCGGCGGCGCGGGAGACAAGCGAACATCGCGAGGCGACGGGTCGGCGGCAGGACAAGAAGTGCCGAGCATCGGTGCTAGCCAGCCGGCCGGTTCACCGCTTGCATCCCGCGTTTCACCCCCGCCCCGGCCCGCCGCCCCCAAGAATTTTCATGCGCTTCCACCGCGAAACCTACCTGGACCTGATGACCGGCCGCGCCGCCCCGCGGCCGATGTTCGTCGAGCTGTTCGGCCCGCTGATCGGGCTGGAGGACGAGTGGCGCGCGCAGGGTGCGACGGAGGACGAGCTCAATCTCACCGCGTGGGACTGGGATTATGCGGATATCGTGGATTTCGGCGGCCATCCGCTGCCGCGCGGCGCGGCGCCCGTGACCATCGAGGAGACGGAGGAGAAGCTGGTGCAGCGCGATTTCCTCGGCCGCACCCTGATGCTGCTGAAGAAGACAGCGACGCACGCGTTGCCGATGGATTTCCCCGTGCGGACGATGGACGACTGGCTGCGAGTGAAACCGTTCTATGTGTTCACGCCCGACCGCATCAACTGGGACGAGGTGGCGGCCGCCAAGCGCGCGTACGAGCACGGCGCGCTGGTGCGGGCGTACATGCCCGGGGCGTTCGACATGCCGCGCGACCTGATGGGGGAGGAGGAGGCCTGCCTCGCGTACTACGAGCAGCCCGAGCTGATGGCGGACATCATGGCGACGCTGCTGGACACGACCCGCCGCGTGCTCGAGCCGATCAGCCAGGTGGTGAAGATCGACCAGCTGTCCGTGCACGAGGATTTCGCGGGGAAGTCGGGCCCGCTGGTGGGACCGCGGCAGATCCGGGAGCATTTTCGCCCGTACTACCGCGCGATCTGGGAGCCGCTGGCGGAGCAGGGCGCGAGCATCTTCCAGATGGACACGGACGGGAACATCGACTCCGTGATCGCGGCGCTCCTCGACTGCGGGATCACCTGCCTTTACCCGATGGAGCCCGCCGCGGGCATGGACATCGTGCAGGTGCGGAAACAGTACGGGAAACGGCTCCAGATGCTCGGCGGCATTGACAAGCACGTGCTCCGCCAGGACCGGGCGGCGATCCGCCGCGAGCTGGAGTACAAGCTGCAGCCGCTGATGCGCGAGGGCGGGTGCGTGTTCGGCCTGGATCACCAGATCCCCAACGGCACACCGCTCGAGAACTACCGCTATTACGTCGACCTGGGCCGCGAGATCCTGGGGATTCCCCCGCGCGTGCCCGGCCAAAAAGGCTGGGCGCGGATGGGGCTATGACTAGCCGGCCATTCCGCGCCCAACAGAACTGGCGAATCAACGCGACTTCTTCGCGCGCTTGACCTGCTTCTTGGCTTTGGCCGACAGCTTCGGAGTCTTCTTGGCCTGCTTTTTCGAGTCTCTGGTCTTGGACATGTTGTTCTTTCGTTGAGGTTACCTGACAAAGGAAGAGCGCAGGGCATGCCATTGACCGGTACTCACCGTGATTATGCGACGGGTCGGCGGGAGCGTCGATCTATTTCGCCACCCGATCCGCGTGGTACGGCGGCATCCCTGGAGGGTGGTTTGCCAGCGGCAATTTCACCCTGCCGGGGGGGAATGGGGCGGCCAACGGGACCCGAACCCGCGACCCCAAGATTCATTCTACCGTACGGTAGAATGCTCTAACCCGCCCGGTGAATTTCCGGGAAGACACGCGCCTCGCGGGCGAGAATATCTGCTTTCACACGATGACCCGCGCCGGCCTTGAAATATTATTCCCGCTGCATCGCCGCAGAACGGGAATCGTGCTGCTCCCAGTAGACTAGGACGGGCTCGAGCAGCCGTTCGTGCGTGGTGCGAGTCGAACCTGCGCAATGGGATCGGTAGCGCCGAATCAGGTGGTCCGTGTGGCCGACGTAAGATCGACCCGTTTGCAGACAAACTAGGAAATAGACGAAGTGCACGTGGGCTTTACCTATTTGTAAAATGGGAGGAGATGAGACTCATGTCCTGCCACCGAGATCCATCCTGTTGCTCAACAGAAGGCTCCTGCCGGACGAATCGGGGCCATCGGCCCGGTTTTCATCTTAAAATGGGGCGGCCAACGGGACTCGAACCCGCGACCCCAAGATTCACAATCTTGTGCTCTAACCAACTGAGCTATGACCGCCGTAAAGAGCCGGCGAAATTCAAGGGGCCGCCGAAGGCTGTCAATCCCTTCCTGTTCGCCAATCCCCTCCGACCCTTTGCCGTTGCTCCAGCCCCGGCTTGGTTTAGCCTCTTGCGGCCGACATGCAGCGGGTCCGACTTCTCACGTTTAACATCGCCCACGCCCGGGGACTGAACCCCATCCAGGGGCTGACCTCGTTGCGCAAGCTGCGGCTGAACCTGCGCAAGATCGCGCGCCTGCTCGACCAGCTCAAGCCGGACATCGTGGCGCTGCAGGAGATCGACGAGTGCTCCCGCTGGGCGGGCAATTTCGACCACCTGGAATACCTCCGCCTGCACGCGGGCTACCCGCACGCCGTGTTCGGCATCAACACCCGGCGCCAGGGGCTGATCAACCTTTGCTATGGCAACGCGTTCCTCTCGCGCCACCCGATTGCCGCCACCGAGACTGTCGTCTTCGGCCAGCGCAGCGTGGGCGAGAAGGGGTTTCTCTTCGCCGAGTTCGACCTCGGCGGCCGGCTGATCCCAGTCGTGAACCTCCACCTGCACTTCAGCTCCCGCGAGCACCGCATCCGCCAGCTCGGCCGGCTGCTCGCCTGGCTGCGCGACCAGCAGCGCACGCGCCGCGCGCACTGGCACGTGCCCCCGATCATCTGCGGCGACTTCAACAATCCCGGCACGAGCCCGGACGCGACCGCCGCGCTGCTGAGCCATCTGTCGGACTACCACGACTACGTGCTGCACCCCGTCAAGGGCCGGACCTTTCCGTCGCCGCTGCCCAGCCGCCTGCTGGACTTCGTGTTCCTGCCGCCCGCCTGCCTGAGCGTGCGCAGCGAGATCGTGCGCTCCTTCGTGTCGGACCACCGGCCGGTGCTGGTCGACTTCCACGTGGCCTGACGCCGCGGGGAGAAAAACGACCGTTGCACCGCGGCGGGTTTGGCCTTGAGTTGGCCGCTCGCATGTCCCGCCTAGCCGCCACCTTCGCCCAGGCCCGCGCCGAGCACCGAGCCGCCTTCGTCGGCTATGTCTGCGCCGGCGACCCCGACTTCGACACCTCGCTGGCGGTCTGCCGCACGTTGCTGCGCCATGGCGTGGATATCCTCGAGCTGGGGGTGCCGTTCTCCGACCCGCTCGCCGACGGACCGACCAACCAGCTCGCCGCGCAGCGCGCGCTCGAGGGCGGCATGACCGCGGCCCGGGTGCTCGAGCTGGTGCGGCGGATCCGCGCCGAGTTTCCCGCGGCGCCGCTCGTGTTCTACACGTACTACAACCTGGTGTTCGCCAACGGCGTCGATGCTTACATCCGTGAGGCCAAGGCCGCCGGGCTGGATGCGCTGCTGACCCTGGACCTGCCGCCCGAGGAGGCCGGAGAGGTCACGGCCGCCTGCACGCGCCACGGGCTCGAGACGGTCTTTATCGTGGCCCCGACCACGCCGGATGCGCGCATCGCGACCATCACGGCCGCGGCGACCGGGTTCATTTACTATGTCTCGCGCGAGGGTGTGACGGGCGTCCGGAGCGACGCCGCGGCCAACGTGCCCGAGGCCGTCGCCCGCATCCGCGCGCGCACCAAGCTGCCGGTGGCGGTCGGCTTTGGCATCTCGACCCGCGCCCAGGTGGCCCGGGTCGCGGCCCAGGCCGACGGCGTCGTGGTCGGCAGCGCCTTGGTCAACTGCATCCGGGACCACCTTGGGGATCCGGCCAAGCTCCTCGCGAAGCTGCAGGCGGTCACACAGGACCTTGCGGCGGGCGTGCGGCGGACATGAGTGCGCCGGCCTCCGGCGGCGGCCGGCATCTCTCCCACCTGCTTGCTTGCCCCGCTCGACGGAGCCGACGTAGGGTTTTCCCATGGCCAAGATCCTAGTCACCGGTGCCGCCGGATTCATCGGCAGCCACACGACGGATCTGCTGCTGGCGTCCGGCCACCGCGTGGTCGGGGTGGACAATTTTCGCACGGGACGGCGCGAAAACCTCGCGGCGGCGCTGAGCACCCCGGGCTTTGCGCTGCATGAGCTCGACGTGGCGGTGCCAGGCGCGCTGTCGGCCCTGGCCGCGGCGGAGCGACCCGCGGCGATCATCCACCTGGCGGCGCTGGTCAGCGTGCAGGAAAGCCTCTCCAACCCGGCCGAGAACTTCTCGCTGAACGTCCAGGCCACGCACCTCGTGGCCGAGGCGGCGCGGCTGGCAGGCGTGGGCCGGGTGGTGTTCGCGTCGTCGTCGGCCGTTTACGGCGACACCGACGTGCGGCCGATCCCCGAGACGACCGAGACCCGGCCGCTGAGCCCGTACGGGGCGGCCAAGCTGGCCTCGGAAAGCCTGCTGCTCGGGCATGGCGCGAGCTTCGGCTTCACGGTGCGCTGCCACCGCTACTTCAACGTCTACGGCCCCCGGCAGGATCCCACTTCGCCCTACTCGGGCGTGATCTCGATCTTCGCGCGGCGGTTCGCCGCCGGCCAGTCCGTCACCATCTACGGCGACGGCGGCCAGACGCGCGACTTCATCGCGGTCGGCGACGTGGCCCGGGCGAACCTGCTCGCCGCGACGCGGCCGGACCTGCGGCCGGGGGTGGCCAACATCTGCACGGGCCGGGCGACGTCGCTGCTCGACCTCGCGCAGGCCTGCGCCCGCCATTTTCCCGGTGGACCTCCGCCGGTGCACGCACCCGCCCGGTCGGGCGACATCCGCCACTCGCTCGGCGCCCCGGCGCGGGCCGCGGCGGAGCTGGGTTTCACGGCGGACACCGCGGTCGCCGCCGGCCTGGCTAAACTTCTCGGCGGCGTTCCCGCCGCCCTGGTCCCATGAGTCGAAAAATTCTGCTGATCGATGACGACCGGATGCAGTTCCGGCTCACGCAGGCCCACTTCAGCAACTTCCGCTACGAGACGTTCGAGCTCGAATGGGCCGAGACCTACGAGGAGGGCCTCGCGCGCGTGCTCGGCGGCACCTACGCGGCCTGCCTGCTCGACTACCAGCTCGGTGAGCGCAACGGCCTCGAGCTGATCCGCGCGGCCATGGCCGGCGGCGCCCGGACACCGATCGTGTTCCTCACCGCGGAGTCCTCCGAGCGCGTTGACATCGAGGCGATGAACGCCGGGGCGCTCGACTACCTCGTCAAGGGCGAGATCTCCTCCCGCACGCTCGAGCGCTCGCTGCGCTACGCGCTCAAGCTCGGCGACACGCTGGAAGCCCTGCGCAAGCTCGCCACGCACGACCAGCTCACGAGCCTGCTCAACCGCCGCGAGTTCGACCGCATCCTCGCGGAGGAGCGGGAACGGTCGCGCCGGTTCGGGCACCCGTTCGGACTCGTGCTGCTCGACATCGACCATTTCAAGTCGGTCAACGACACTCACGGCCACCCCATCGGCGATGTCGTGCTGCAGGAGGTCGCCAGCCGGCTGGTGCACAGCCTCCGCGACGTGGACCGGGCGGCCCGCTTCGGCGGCGAGGAGTTCGCGCTCATCATCATGCAGGCGGACCGGAAGATCGCACGGGAGGCGGCCGAGCGGGCCTGCGAGCTCGTGCGCCGCACGCCGTTCGTCCTGGACAGCGGGCTGGAGCTGCGGATCACCATCAGCGCGGGTGTGGCCTCCATGCCGGCGGACGCCCTCAGCCGCGACGAGCTCGTGGCCGCGGCCGACAAGGCCCTGTACGCCGCGAAGGCGCAGGGCCGCAACCGCGTGGTGGGGTTCGAGGAGCTGTGACCGGACGGGGCCGGCGCGGGTCGTCCGGGCCGTGAGAATTTCCTCCCCATCGCCGCACCCGGGCGTCAATTAGCTGGTTCCGCCATGCCCCCCACGCTCCACGTCCTCACGGGCTGCACCGCCGCCGGCAAGACGGAGTGGGCGCTGCGCTGGGCGGAGGCGCGGGGCGCGGAGATCGTGTCGTGCGACTCGCTGCTCTTTTACCGCGGGATGGACATCGGCACGGCAAAGCCGACGCCCGCCGAGCAGGCCCGCGTGCCGCACCACCTGATCGACCTCCTCGCGGTGACGGAGCGCATGGATGTGGCGCGCTACGTGGCGCTGGCCCGGGAGGTGGTCGCCGCCATCCTCGCCCGCGGCCGGCCGGTGCTGGTCGTGGGCGGCAGCGGCTTTTACCTGCGGAGCTTTTTCGCCCCCGTGGCGGACGACGTGGCGGTGCCCGCGGCGATCCGTGCCGAGGTGGCCGCGCTGGCCCCGGTCGCCGCCGTGGCGCGGCTGGAGACCCTCAATCCCGGCGGACTGGCCGGGTTCGACCTGGCCAACCCGCGCCGCGTGGCCCGGGCGCTGGAGCGCTGCCTGGCCTCGGGCCGCACGGTGGCCGAGCTGGCCGCGGACTTTGCCCGGCAGCCCGGGCCGTTTGCCGACCACCCAGTCGTGCTGACCCGGATTGAGCGGCCGCCGGAGGAACTGCGCGCGCGGATTGACCAGCGCGTGGCGGCGATGCTGCGTGGCGGGCTGGTGGACGAGGTGCGCGGCCTGCTCGCGGCCGGGCTGGCCGACCACCCGAGCGCGGCGCGCGCGATCGGCTACCGGGAGGTCATGGACTGCCTGGCGGGCCGGCTGCCCGAGCCGGACCTGGCCGCCGCGATCGCGCGGAACACGCGGGCGCTGGTGAAGAAGCAGCGCACCTGGTTCCGCACCCAGCTGCCCGGGCACCGGGTCGTGGCAGCCGCGGGCCTCACCGTGGACGGACTGTTCGGCCCGTAGGCCGGGTCAGGAGGCCTCGTCGGACTCGAGCCGCGCGCGACGGACGCGCGTGTAGACCAGCAGGTGGCTCGCGAGGAGCAGCGGCACGAGGAAGGTCGGCAGCAGGCTCAGCGGCAGAATCGTCAGCTCCCGCATCGCCTGCGGGTCGGCCAGGGCCAGGCGTCCGGCCGTGAGCACGACGAGCAGGAGGTCGAGCAGGCCCACGATGTTCCAGATGGAGATGGCGCCCAGGCGCGCGGCGGGCGCCAGCGGCACGAGGATCACGACGGCGGCGAGCACCGCGACGCCGATGTCGCCGAGGCCGCCCGGCACGGCAAAGGCGTAGGGCAGTCGGCCGTGCTGGTAGAGCACGAGGAAATAGATGCCGACGAACCGGGTGAGGTGCAGCGCGACGACCGCGCGCAGGTCGAGGCCGTCGGCCCAGGCGCGCCAAGCGGGCCAGGCCCGATACAGGAGGATGAGCAGGGCGGTCAGCCCGGCCAGGATGCCCTGCACGGCGGGCGGCGGGATCCGGGCCAGCAGGAACAGCCGGCCGGCCGCGAGGGCGGCGAGGAGCCAGCACCACAGCGTGGTCCGGATCGCGAGCGGGGTGGTCATGCCGGGTGCAGGCCGGGCCGCCGGATCATTCGGCCAGCGTGATGTGGTAGCGCTCCAGGGAGCTGCTCTCGAGCTGGTGCAGGTTGCTCAGCGCGGTGCGGAGATTGACGCGGGCCTGGAGCTCGTTGACGCGGGCGGACTCAAGGTCGTCCTGGATCTGGAGCACCTGGCGGCTGGTGGAGAGGCCGGCCTTGAAGCGGGCGAGCTCCAGCTCGTACTGCCGCACGGCGAGCTCGGTGGCCTTGGTGAAGATCTCGACGCTCTGCTGGTTGGTCTCGACGGCGCGGACCGCGCCGCGGACCTGCACGACGAGGTTCAGGTCGATCTGCTGGAGGAGGGCCTGCTCCTGGCGGAGGCTGGCGAGGGCGCTGCGGTAGCGGGCGCGGTCGGCGTGGAGGCCCCACGGCACATTGAGGGAGAGGTCGACCTGCCAGTTGCGGGCGTCGCCGTCGGGCGTGCGGTTGATCGCCGAGCCGTAGGTGTGGTCGGTGCCGTTGTAGCCGACGGCGCCGCCGAGATTGAGGGTGGGGAGCGCGCCGTTCTTGGCGGAGCTGGCGTCGATCTGGAACTGCTTGATCGTGGACTCGGCGGCGAGCAGGTCGGGCTGGTTGTCGCGGGCGAGCTTGTAGGAGACATCGAACGTCGGCATCGGATCCGGGCGATTGGGGAGGCTGACGGTGCCGACGAGGATGGAAAAGTCGGTCTGGCCGATCAGCGCGAGGAGGGCGTCCTCGCTGTTGCGCACCTGCTGCTGGGCGGTGACCACGCCGTTGTTGGCGGTGGCCACGCCGACCTCCGCGCTGAGGACGTCGAGGTCGGTCGCGACGCCGGTGGTGCGGCGGGCCTTGTTCTCATCGTAGAGCCGCTGGGCAAGCTCGAGGCTGTGCTGCTTCACGGCGAGCTGGCCGCGGGCGAAGACCAGGTTGTAGTAGGCGACCTCGGTGTCGCGGACCACCTGGAGCACGCTGCCCTTGAAGTTGATGTGGGCGATGCCGAGGCCGAGCCGGCTGCGCTCGATGGCGGCACGGTTGACGGTGGTGCCGGCGCCCCGGAGCAGGGGCTGGGTGACCGAGAGGGAGACGTCGGAATTGTAGACCGGGTTGGGCAGGAGGACCAGGGGGTTGGAGCTGGAGCGGGCCACACTGGTGCTGAGGTTGACGACGGCGCCGGAGGTCAGGTTCTGGTCAACGCCGAGGCGGGTGTCGCCCGAGTCGGTCCGCACGTTCGGGCTCGTCTGCGTCATGGCCCGCTGGGCCGAGGCGCTGAAGGAGGGCTCGAAGTTCGCCTTGGCGACGTTGAGGGACTCCTTGGCGATGTCGGTCGAGAAGCCCTGCGCCTTCAGGGTGAAGTTTTTCTCGAGGGCCCGGGCGACGCACTCCTCGAGGGTGAGGACGGGCGCGGCGGCCGGGGCGGGCGCGGGTTCCTGGGCCGCGAGGCGGACCAGGGCGAGGGAGAGCAGGAGGACGCGGACGTATGGGCGGCGCATGGAGAAGAAGGAGGGATCAGCGGATGAAAACGAGAACACGGCGGGAGTCGAAAAGTTACTGATGATCGTGCATTTGGCGCGAGAAGTCCGGGCGCGGGCCCGGGCCACCACGCTCGCCGCGACGGGGCGGCGGTTCGAGGCGAATCGCGTTGAACGGTCCGCGAGGGGGATGAGCGGCGCGCGGGCGGGAGCCCGGGGCTACTTCGCCACCGGGGGCTCGGACCGCTTGAGCTCCTGGGCGACCAGGGCCGACAGCCGGGCGCTGGCGCCGATGCGGCCGTTGAGCTGGGCAAGCTGGGCGCGCATGGCCGCGTAGGCGGGGCTGGACTCGCTCAAGTCGGGCAGCTTCTTGTCCGCCGCGTAGACGAACAGGCCGTGGTCCTTGGCGATGATCATGTCCGAGATCTGGCCCTTGGTCAGGCGCTCCATCGCGCCGGCCACCGAGTAGTCGATGTCCTTGGACGGGTTGCGGCGGGAGAACGGCGCGAGGGTCTTGCACTCGATCTTGACCGACGTGGCGCCGGCGGCGGAGGCGACGGCCTTCTCGAACGTCTCGCCGGCCTTCAGCCGGTTCTCGATGAGGCTGCGGAGGGTCTTGCCGAACTCGACGAAGCGCTTGCTCTTCTCGTTGGCGACGTAGTCCGCCGCGACGCGGTCGCGGACCTCGGCGAGGGCGGGCTGGCGGGACGGCAGCGTCTCCTTCCAGAACAGCACGACGGCGCCGCCGGGGGCGGCCAGGGCATCGGAGTAGGTGCGGCCGGCGCCGAGCTTGAAGGCCTCGTTGGCGATCTCGGGGGAATGATCGTACTCGGCCGGGCCGTCCTCATGCGTGAACGGCGTGAGGGCGCGGAGCGTCAGGTGCTGGGAGGCAAGCAGTCGGTCAAAGGCGGCGGAGCCGGGCTCGATCTTCCCGTCGTAGAGGGCAAAGGAGAGGTCGGACGCGGCCTTCACCGCGAGGCGCTGGGCGCGCTCCAGGCGGAGGGCGGCCTCCACCTGCGGGCGGACCGTGGCGTAGTCGGGGGCGGCCGCGGGCTTGGCCCCGGCGGGCTGGGCGGCCGGGGCCGCGAAGCTGGCCGCGTGGGTGTCGTAGTAGGCGCGCACGTCGGCCTCGGCGACGCTCACGGCGGAGGCGTAGGCGGCCGCGGGGAAGTAGGCGGCGGAGGTCACGGCCCGGGGCGCGATGGTGTACCGGAAGGCATTGTCGCCGAAGAAGAGGTTCAGGGCCGTGTCAGTGACCGGGATCGAGGGGTTGAACGTCGCGAGGTCGGCGGTCGCCGTGGCGAGGGTCCAGACCGAGTCCGCGCGTTCCAGCTGGGCCTGCACGTCATGCGGGAGGACGTAGCCGGGGCCGGAGATGATCTTCTGGACCTTGTCGGCGCGGACGTCGTCGGCGAGCACGCGGCTGACCTCGGCCTCGTTCAGGCGCTGGTTGGTCCGGAGGTTGTCGCGGAAGTTGGCGTAGCGCTTGGGGTCGAACTGACCGTCCTCGCCGGCGAAAATGCGGAGGCCCTTGATGTAATCGGCGATCTCCGTCTTGGTCGTGGCGGGGATGTGGAGCTGGTCGGCGAGGGCGAGGGCGGCGACGCGCTGGAAGGCGTAGTTCTGCAGGTCGGACCCCTCCAGGGAGTTGTAGCCGGCCTGGAGGTTGGCGCTGAGGCCGGCGTCGCCGATCAGGCGGTTCTGGTCGTCCTGGGAACTGAGATTGTACCCGAAGAACTCGCGCGTGATCGTGTTGCGGCGCTCGGTCCGGCCGAAATTCGAGCCCGGGGCGAAGGCGATGATGAACGAGATGATCGTGCTGGCGAGAATCAGCGCGAAGATGGTCCGGAAGTGGTGCTGAAAGTATTTCTGGATCCAGGAAATCATGGAGGGAAAAGGGCGACGCTAGGTCGCGACCCCGCGGTGGCAAGGGCGAAGTGTGCCGGGCCGGGACCCGGTCAGCGCCGCGCCTTTTCGCCCATGGCGAACGGCGGCTGGGAGTTGTCGAACTCGAACTCCGCGAGCAGTTCCTCGAAGCTCTTGCGGAACAGGGCCTGCTCGCCGAGCCGGTCCAGGGCGGCATTATAGTGCTGCAGGACGGGGTCGATGCGCTCGAGGCCCTGGCCGATGGGGTCGTGGCCGAGGTTAACGTCGAGAGACTTGAAATCGTGCAGCGTGATGTGGCTGAGGGGCCGCGCCGGCTGGTAGAAGTAGTCGGTCGGGGCGCTCCCGGGCGGCGGCGGGATCGGCGTGATCAGCTTCATGTCCACGAGCCGGTTGAGGCACTCGTTGAGGACCTGGGTCGGGACGCGCAGCAGGTCGCCGAGGTGGGCGGCGGTGACCGGCGGCAGGGCGGTGCGGAACCGGCGGCAGAGCGTGAGCAGCACGACCAGCGTGAGCCGCTCGCGCATGGCCACGCTGAGGTGGCCCCAGGCGGCCTGGCTGGTGCGGATGTGGGCATTCTGGACCGCGTAGCTGATCTGGCCGCCGATGAGCACGAACAGCCAGAAGACATACAGGCCGAGCATGAGGATCGGGAGGATCCCCAGCGGGCCGTAGAGGCTCTTTTCAAGGTAGATGCGGCGCAGGTACAGGAAGGCCAGGAAGTTGTTCAGCAGCAGCAAAGCCGCGACCACCACGGCGCCGGTGAGCGCGGCGCGCCAGTAAACCCGGGTGTTGGGGATGAAGCGGTAGAACAGCGTGAGCAGCAGCACGAGGGCGAGGCCGGAGAAGAGCGGCAGCGCCCAGCTCAGCGCGCGGAGCAGCTCGCGGCCGTAGGGCAGGCGCTCGAGGAAGACGTTGATGAACGCGCCCGCGCCGAGCAGGGTGAGGGCGGCGAAGAACAGGACCGCGCCGAGCGTGAGCACGGTCCAGTAAAGCATGACGCGCATGGCAAAGGTGCGGCCCGTGCGCACGCCCCAGATCTCGTTGAAGGTGTCCTCGATCGACTTGAACAGCAGCAGCACGATGAGGATGAGGGTGAGGGCGCCGATGGCGCCGGCGGTGCCGGAGCGCGAGCCCTCGATGATGCCGCGGATCACCGCGGTGAGGCCGGCATCGGTCGCCGCGGCGGTCGTCGGGCCGTCGATGGTCTCAAGCTGCTGCAGCGGCGGGGCCACGCTCTTGATCACGCGGCTGAACTGGTCGGCGAGGACCGCGGGGTCGCTGTGCTGGCCGAGCATGAAGCCGCCGAGGAGGACGGCGGCGCCGATCAGCGGGCCGAGCCCGAGCAGCGAGCTGAAGCTGAGCGCGGCGGCGCGGCTGGCGGCCTTGGTCTCGCTGAACACCGTGCCGGTGATCGCGATGACGCGGAACACCGCGTAGGCACGGCTGCGCAGCGTGGACGGCTTGAGGTGCTCCGGCTCCCAGATTTCCCGGTGGAAGAATCCGGCGAGCGAGCGGCCGCGGTCGGCGAGGCTGGCCATGGGCGCGCGGCGGGCCTCAGGACATCAGGTGCCAGGACACGGCGCCGATCCCGCACAGGCCCAGGCCGGCGAACACCAGCACGGGCAGGTAGCGCACGAAAATCGTGCAGCAGTAGAGGCCGAACAGGCCCGCGGCCAGGGCGATCACGGGCAGGGGATGGCCGTGGACCCAGAAGAAGAACCCGACGAAGCCGAGGCCCAGCGCCGCGCGGAAGCGGATGAAGGGGTAGAAGGACACGACGCCGAGCGCGAGCACGGTGGCCAGGAAGAGGTCGAGGGCGCCGAGGACCACGAGCGGGTGGTTGAGCAGCTTCGGCATGTCCATCGCCATCAGCGCATCCACCGCGGGGAGCAGCTCGCCGGCGGCGGCCAGGATCAGCATGAGGATGATGGCCCAGCGGCCGATGGCGGCGGCGCGCGCCATCGCGATGGTGGGATCCTGACGGCCCGAGGTCTCGGCGGTCCGGCCCTCCGCCGCGGCGAGCATCTCGTCCACGGTGATGGGCGCGGCGCTGTCGGTCTCCTGGTTCAGCGTCTCCATCTTGACCTTGCTCTTCACCTTCAGCTTCCGCTTCTGCGGGAAGGCCTGGGCCATGAGCTCGGGATTGGAGCCGATGGGGGCCCACTGCTCGGTCGTGGCGTCGTAGAACAGGGTCTCGGCGGTTACCTGGCCGGTATCAATGAGGGACACCAGCTGCTCGAGGTTGAAAGGCCCGCGGGCCTCGGTCTCCGTCGCACTCCGGATGTAGATTTCCTCCATGGCCATATGAGGCGGCAATGTGGCCGCGCCGCCGGGACGCATCAAGTGTATAGTGGCCGCGCGCGGCCCGCGGTCACATGCGCGTCAAGGTGCGCAGCCCAAGCAGGCCCAGCCCCGCCTCCATCACGAGCAGCGTCCGCGCGCAGAGCAGCAGCCGGCGGGCGCGGACCGCGGGATCGTCCACCGCGACCTTGTCCGCGGCGTAGAAGGCGCTGTAGTCCCCCGCCAGCTCGTACAGATACAGGCAGAGGAAGTGCGGCCGCAGCGTGTCGGTGGCGAGCCGGAGGGCGTCGGCAAACTTCACGAGCTTCCGCGCCAGGGCGAGCTCCGCCGGCGTCTCCGGCGAGGTGCCGGCCGCCTCCGTGGCCGCCGCGCCGGGGGTCGCGTCGAGCTTGCGGAAGATCGAGTGGATCCGCGCCACCGCGTAGAGCAGGTAGGCGGCGGTGTTCCCCTCGAGGGAGATCATCTTGTCCCACGCGAACACGTAGTCGCTGGACCGGTTCTGCGCGAGGTCCGCGTACTGGACGGAGCCCACGCCCACGACCGCGGCGATGGCGCGGCGCTCGGCCTCCGGCAGCTCCGCGCTGCGCTCGCTCACGAGCGCGTAGGCGCGGGCCTCGGCCTCGGCGAGGAGCTCCTTGAGCTTGATGGTGCCGCCGTCCCGCGTGCGCAGCGCCTTGCCGTCGGCGTCGGTCACGGCGCCGAAGGTGACGTGATGCAGCTCGGGCAGCCGGTAGGACCGGGCGGCAAACCATTTCCGCACGGTGAGGTAGAGCTGCTCGAAATGGTCGGCCTGGCGGAAATCCGTGACGACCACGATGCCGTCCGCATGGAAATACTCGGTCCGGTAGAGCGCCGTGGCGAGGTCGGTCGTCGCGTAGTTGCTCGCGCCGTCCGCCTTGCGCATGATGAAGGGCTGGGTCTTGAAGCGCGGATGCTCCGGGTGGAACACGACGAGCGCGCCCTGGCTTTCCTGCGCGAGGCCGGTGTCGGCGAGCTCGCGATAGATCCGTTCCACCTGGTCGTTGTAGAAGCTTTCCCCGAGCGTGTGGTCGAAGCGGATGCCGAGCCGGTCGTAGATCGGCTGGAAGGCGGCGAGGCTCACGGCGTTGATGTGCTTCCAGACGGCGAGGTTTTCCGGGTCTCCGGCCTGCAGCTTCACCAGCTCCTGCCGCGCCTGCTCCAGCACGGCCGGGTCGGCGTCGGCCGCGGCGTTGCCGACCTGGTAGAGCCGCTCGAATTCCTCGAGCGGGTCCGCGGCGAACGCGGCGGCGTCGAGATGGCGCCGGTAGGCCCAGATGAGCTTGCCGAACTGCGTCCCCCAGTCGCCGACGTGGTTGTCGCGGATCACCTTCGCGCCGCTGAACTCAAGCAGCCGGCAGATGGCCTCGCCGATGACCGCCGAGCGGAGGTGGCCGACGTGCATCTGCTTCGCCGTGTTGGGCGAGGAATAGTCCACGACCCAGGTCTGGCCATGCCGGGCCGTGGCCGCGTTGGCCCGCAGGTGCGCGGCCGAGTCATGGGCACGCAGCCAGGCGAGCAGCGCGGCGGGCTTGAGCGTGAAGTTGATGAACCCGGGTCCGGCGATGGCGACAGTGTAGTCGGCCGCGACCTCGGCCGGCAGGGCGGCCACCAGCTGCTCCGCGACTGCGCGGGGATTGAGCCGGCGGGCCTTGGCATAGCCGAGCACGCCATTGGCCTGGAAATCGCCGTGTCGCGGGTCGGCGATGCGAACATCCGGGACAAAGGCCGCGGCCTCGAGCCCGGCACTGGTCGCCGCAGCCTTGAGGAGCGAGTCGAGGGCTTCGCCGAGATTGAAAGGGACAGGCATCCCCTCACTTCACAGCCGGCCCCCGCAGGCGCGCAAGCGCGGAGTTGGAGGGGATTTATGGCCGGCCCAAGGCGTATGGCAAATATTCCGCAGGCCCCTCCGTCGGGGGTGCCGTGCCCGGGTCGGGCGGGCCCTGCCTGCGTCGTAAGCCAATTTCGTTGCGCAATTTTCGTGATTTTCTCGACCCCCGCAGCGTCCGAAGGTCGTCCGGAGCAGGGTGTTATCCACGGTGGAATGGGCAGTTTTGGCTCGACAAATTTTGTATACCGGGTCTGATGGCAAACTTTTCCGCACCGCGGGCGTCGCCCCGGTCTCCTCCCTATCCCAATGAGCAAACGCAACATTCCCACTCGTCGATTCATCAAGCCTACATTCGAGTTTCTAATCGAGAAGAAGCGCGACGGCGGCGAGTTCACGCAGGAGGAAATTCGTTACATCATTGACAGCACGCTGGATGGCGAGATGCCGCAGCATCAGCTGTCGGCGTTGATGATGGCCATCTACTTCTCCAACATGTCGGCGCAGGAAACGGCCGACCTGACCGAGGAGATGATGCTTTCCGGCGAGGTGATTGATCTCTCGCACATCGCCAAGCCGAAGATCGACAAGTACTCCACCGGCGGCGTGGGCGACAAGACCTCGCTCGTGCTCGTGCCCCTGGCGATGGCCAGCGGCGTGGTGGTGCCGATGATGTGCGGCGTCGAGCACGACTACGTCATCAACACCCTCGACAAGCTCGGCTGCTTCCACGGCTTCAAGAGCCACCAGACCATCGAGCAGTTCTCCTCCCAGCTCGCCCGCATCGGCGGCGCGATCGTCGCCCAGAGCGAGGCGCTGGCCCCGGCGGACGCCAAGTTCTACGCCCTCCGCAAGGAGACCGGCACGATCCCGAGCCTCCCGCTCATCACCGGCAGCGTGCTGTCGAAGAAGCTGGCCGAGGGCTCCGAGGGTCTCGTGATCGACGTGAAATGGGGCAACGGCTCCTTCATCAAGGATCTCGAGCAGGCCAAGCAGCTCGCCCGTTCCATGACCCGCGTCGGCCGCTCCATGAAGCGCCGCTGCGTCGCGCTTGTCACCGACATGAACCAGCCGCTCGGCGACACCGTCGGCACCTCCCTCGAGGTCAAGGAGGCCATCGCGCTGCTCAAGGGCGAGGGCCCGGAGGACATGAAGGAACTCGTCCTCAAGCTCGGCATGGAGATCGTCCGCCTGGCCGGCGTCGCCGGCTCGACGCTGTCCGCCAAGCAGACGGTGCAGCGTCACCTGACGGATGGCTCCGCGCTCGCGAAGTTCAAGGATCTCGTCAAGGCGCAGGGCGGCGACACCACCTTCATCGACCACCCGGAGAAATTCCCGGCCGCGCGGCATATCCGCAAGCTGCCCGCCCCGAAGCGCGGCTACGTGCACACCATCAACGCGGCGATGATCGCCCGCGGCGTGCACCTGCTCGGCGCCGGCAAGGAGAACGCCCACGACAAGCTGGATTACGCGGTGGGCGTGTCCGAGATCAAGAAGGTCGGCACGCAGGTGAAGCAGGGCGAGCCGCTCATGATGATCCACTACAATGACGAGGCGAAGCTCGAGCAGGCGCTCGACCACTTCAAGAACGCCTACCGTCTCGCCCCGAAGCGGCCCACGCCGCCGCCGCTCATCGTCGAGCGCGTGGCCTGAGCCGCGCGTCCGCGACCCTTACCTCACGCCCCGGCCCTGCGGCCGGGGCGTTTTTGTTTTCACTGCCAGTAGCCCCGGACGAACACGTACGTGCCGCCGCGGTTTTCCCAGTGGGCCGCCACGTAGCTCTGGCTGCTCGGCGGCGGAATTTCCCAGTGCCCCGCGGCCCAGGCGTAGCCGCTGCCGTTGTAGTCCCAATAGCCGGGAATCCAGACGGCGTTCGGCGACGGCGCGGGGCCGACGGTCTCGGCGGACTGCGGCGGCGCGGGCGTGGGCGGCGGACCCTCCATCACCACCGTGCGGCGGTAGGCCACCGGGGCCGGCTCGGCGGCATAGCCGTAGACCGTGCCATTCTGGTGGTCGGCGCTGTTGCCGAGCGTGCCGCCGGCAATCGCGCCGGCCGTGGCGCCGATCAGCGCGCCCGCGGCGCCATTGTGGCTGCCGCTGTTGTTGCCGATGATCGCCCCGGCGAGCGCGCCGAGCGCGGCGCCCGAGACGGCGCCCTGTTGGGTGTTGGGCCCGGTGCCGACGCAGCCGCTCAGCAGGGTGGCGAGGGCGAGCGCGGGCAGGGCGAGGTGTTTCGCTTGCATGGTGGTGAGGAAAGGAACGAGACGGGGCCGGCGTCAGCGGCGGTGTCCGCCGTGGTAGAAGCCGCCATGGTAGCCGTGACCGCCGTAGAAGCCGAAGCCGAGGCTCACCGCGACGGGACCGTAGAAGCCCCAGGGATAATACGGGTCGGCGTACACATACGGATAATAGGCCGGCGCGGGCTGCGCATAGACGACCGTGGGCGCCGGGGTCGTGGTCGCGACCACCGTCGTGGTCGTGGCGGCCGGCCCGACCGCGGGGGTCGCGGCGTTCGGGAGCAGCTGATAGGAGACTGTGGTCAGCTGGCCGTTGGCGGCCTTGTACGTGGCGATGATCTGCGCCGCGGTCTGGTCAATGCGCTCGATGCTGAGCCCCTGGGCGGTGGCGACGCTGGTCAGCTCGGCGGGCGACGGGAGGCGCGGGGCGTAAATGATGCGGCTGGGAACGGCCGCCGGTTCGGTGGCGGGCTCCGGCGCCGGGGTCGGCGTCTGGGCGCGGGCTCCGAGTGCCAGTAGGCCGGCCGTGAGAACGAGGACAGTGGTGAGTCTTGTTTTCATGGTGGGTCAGAATCTACAGCGTATGACTCCGCCATGCCACCTTTGGTTTCGTTATTTTTTGCAGGGCCCGTGGGACTTTCCGGGGGTCGTAACCAAGGGTGGGCGAGGCAGAAGGGCCACCGGCTCAGCCGGTGGGTTTGAGCCGGAGCCGGACCGCGACGCGCAGCGTGCCGCTGCGGCCGCGCTGGCGGATGGAAAGGCGGGGCTGGGTGTCGCCATGGCGGAGGCCGAATCGCACGAGCTCGCGGCGCAGCTCGTCAATCTCCCGGCGCCCGGCGTTCATCAGCGGCAGCTGCTCCAGCACCGCCTCGGTGCCCGGCGGGAGGGTGATCTCCGCCAGGCCGCGGCGACCCTCGATGATGACCCGGTCCCCCTCGCGCCGCATCGGCAGCGGGGTGGTCCAGTGGAACACCACGCCCTCACCCTGCTCGACGGCCCAGTCGTCCTCGATCACCAGCGAGTCGGGCGTGGGCGAGTCCCAGGTGCGCCGCCAGCGCTGGAACCATCCCTCCCAGCCGGCGGTGGCGTCCATCGTGGCGTGAAACGCCGTGGCGTCGCCCCGGCCCTCGGCGCGGATGTCGGCGGCGATCGGGTTGGCGGGCTGGGGCCGTTGCCCGGGCACCCAGGGCGTGAGCATGTTGTGGCGCTGCGCGGTCTTCAGCTCGGCCACGAGCGGGTTGCTGTAGTCCACCACGCCGAAGTCGAACGCGAAGCTGTCGCCCGCGAACTCGAGCACGAAGCTGCCCTTGTCCTCGTGCGTGTGACCCGCGCCCGCCTTGTTGCCCATGAGGAAGAGCTTCACGATCTCGCCCTGCAGCCGGCGCACGGAGCACATCATGCCCGTGTCGGGCATGTCCGCGAACGGCCGCAGCGCCGGGCCCGCGGCCGGGATGGCCGGGGCCAGGCCCATGGCGAGCAGGGACGGCGCCGCGCCGGCGCGGCGCAGCTGCTTGTGGTAAATGTTGACCCAGTGGCTGTCGGGCATGAACGCCGCGAGGAACGCGAGCGCCTCGGGAAACGCGTACATCGCGTCGCAGATCGGGATCATGTCCACCTGGTCGTCGGTCGAGCACAGCATCTCCGCCATCCGCGCCGTCTGCCGCATCGCCGCGGGCATCAGGTCGGCGAGCTGCCGGCCCCGGGCGCGCGCGTAGAGGTGCAGCGCGACGAAGGCCTGGCGGGCGACCCAGGTGAAGTACGCCGGGCCCTCCACGTAGCCGCCGTCGGGCAGGAGGATGCGGTCGAGGTTCTCGAGGAGATCCTTCACCGCGAGGTCGGTGTATGGCGCGACGCGCGAGGGCTGCGGCTGGGGATAGCCCGCGACGCGCGCGGGCATGGTGCGCTCGAGCAGCAGGTAGCCGAGGATGCGGCCGGGGGCGAACCAGGCGAGCTGGTTGCAGTGGTAGATGTATTCCCACCACCAGTTCGTGAAGTTCAGGTTGCCCAGCCCCTCCTCGGCGATGCGGCGCAGCACGAGCTGGCGGCCGACCTCCGTGAACCACTCGCCGCAGAGGTCGAGGATCTGCGCCGTCTCATAGACGCAGACGGCCTGGACGAAGCTCCGCTGCTCCCACGTGCTGCCGGGCATGTAGCAGACGAAGCAGTCGTCCCAGCGCTCGCAGTGCGCGAGGCTGATCGCGAAGCGCGCGGCCAGGCGGCACAGCGCGGGGTCCCGCAGGAGCATGCCGGCCTGCGCGGCGTTGGCGCCGTGGATCGTGATGACCTTCCCGTGGTCGCGCTCGCGGCGGAGCGAGTTGGAGTTCCAGAAGTTCACGAACTGCCCGATGAGGTCCTCGGGCCGGATCGCGCGGGCGTCCTGGCCCGCCTCGCGCAGCGCGTCCGCCGCGGGCGAGCCGGCGAACTCGCGCCGCACCGCGTCGAGCTCCGCGGCGGTGAGCAGCAGGCCGTGCGCGGGCTGGAAGGTCGGCTGGAAGTCCGCGGGCTGGAGGTATTTTTCCCAGCGCTCGTCGTGGCCCCGCCACTGCGCGAGGTGCGCGGGCAGCCGGGCGGTGCTCTGCAGCGCCATCCAGTAGATCCAGCCGTGGCCGGACCCGCGCGGCGGGAACGACGCCTCGACCGTGAGCTGCGTGATGCGCTTCGCGCCGTCGAGCGGCAGCCACTCCTCGCGCTTCGTCGCGCCCATCGGCTCGCCGCGCCGCGTGCGCGGCCCGGCGTCGGTCTCGGCGCGCAGCGTGTAGCCGCCGCCCTCGGGCAGCGCCGCGCACACGATCAGCCGGTCGTAGCCGGTGCAGTCGAGGTCGAGCGCCCGCGTGAAGCGGGCCACGACGCCGTCGGCGTCGGGCTGCTCCCAGGCCAGCTCGACCCAGATCCAGTTCTGCCAGACCTTGAAGCCGGCGACGCCGTCGCCGGTGACGCGCCACTGGCTGAGTTCGCTGAGCTGGGGATCGTGGAAGGCCTCGAACACGGCCTCGGCGCTGTTGATGGGGGTGGGTCTCATGGAAGGTGGGGCGGTGGCCTCAGGGGGAGGCGGTCCGCGCGAGCGTGGCAGCCATCAGGCAGAGCTGCACCTCCTGGAGGTGCAGGGCGGATTCCTGACGGCGGCCCTCGGCCTGCTCCCCGGCGTCGAGGTGCAGCTGGGCGGCCAGGGCGACGTCGCGGCGGCGGAGGTTCTCGGTCTGCACATGGACCTGCTTCTGGAGGTCGTGCACGAGCGCCTCGTGGAAGTCGCCCTCCAGCGCCCGGGTGTAGGCCTCGACGCCGCCGTTGGGGGCGTAAAGCACATGGAGGTTGGTCTCGAACAGGTGGGTGTATTCCTCACCCGGGCCGTTCAGCAGCATCGGGCCGTTTTGGAAGTCGATGACCATGTACCCGGACCCGTTCTGGCGGAACGGCCGGAGCTCCGGCTCGATTTCCACGCCCTCCACCGAGGGCATCCAGTGGCTGGCGAGCGAGAACAGCCGGTTGCCCTCGAGGCTCGTCACGTAGCGCAGGAAATCGATCGCGGCCTCGGGGTGGCGCGACCGCCGCGTGAGATAGAAGGGCATCGCGCTGTTGAAGCCGCCGTCGGAGGCGGGCTGCAGCGCGTACGCGCCGAAGTCGGGGTCGTCGGCCGCCGGCAGGGGCAGGCTGAAGGCGCCGATGCGGAAGGTGGCCAGCGCGCGCATGGTGGGATAATCCCAGGTGCCGTTCGGGATGGAAAACGCCTCGCCCCGCAGGAACGCCCGCATGGCGCTGTCGCGGTGCAGCTGGAGGAAACCCGGGCTCATCTCGCCGCCGAAGGCCTGCATGATCCGCAGCGCGGCCTGCATCGGCGGGCTGCGCAGGTTCCACCGGCCCTCGAGCTGGTCGCGGTAGAAGTCGAACGAGGTGGTGGAGAAGCGCAGCTCGCGGTCGCTCGCCAGCAGCCACCGCGCGAGCGCCTGGTTCACCAGCGTCGGCATCAGCCAGAGGGTGTTGTCGTGCGCGCCGGCGACATGGACCAGCCCGGGCCGGTGCGCGCGGACCTGGCGGCCGAGCTCCAGCCACTCCCGGAAATTGCGCGGCGGCTCGTCCTTGCCCGTGATCGCCACGAGCAGGTCGCGGTTGTAGAACATCCGCATCGAGTGGGCGCTGAGGCCCACCGCGTAGTAGTTCCGGAACTGGTCGATGTAGGTGGCGCGGTTGCGGCCCCCGTCGATGAAGGTCAGCCGCCAGGGCAGGCCCGCGAGCTTCGTGCCGGCATTGTAGGGGTTGGGCTCGTCCAGCCAGCGCGTGATGGGCTGAAAATGCCGCGGCAGCAGCGCGATCTGCGACTGGTCCGTGGAGTTGAACGAGATCAGGTCGGGCACGTCGTCGCCGATCAGCTGCGTGCTGAGCCACTGCGGGTAGACGTTGCCGGGCACGGCGTACTGCTCGACGCGGACCCCGGGGTGGAGCGCCATGTAGCGGCGGGCGACGAGGTCAAACGCCTCGCGCATGCCGGACTCCAGCTGCCAGTGGACAAACCGGATCACGACCGGCGGATGTCCGCCGGTCGCTTTCGCCGGGGCGTGATGAAGGACGTACAGCGCCGAGACCGCGTAGGCTGCGGCGAGCAACGTCAGGGCCGCGAGGACGGGACGAGGACGGCGGCTCATGGCGGGAAGGGGCCGTCGAGATGCTCCAGCGCGGAGCTCACGGTGAAGGTCCGCCGTTCCTTGGGGTAATCGCGCAGGAACGCGGCATAGCTCGCGTGCGCCACCGCGCGTTCGCCGAGGCGCGAGGCGAGCCGGCCGGTCTGGATCAGCAGGTCGGGCCGGAGGATGTCCGCCGGTGCCGTCGCCGCGAGCGCCGCCCGCAGGTGGCCGAGCGTGACGGCGTCGTACCGCTCGTCGCCCAGCCGCGCCTCCGCGATCACGAGATGGAGGTCGCGCCGCGTGCCGGCATCGCCGGTCCGCGTGAGCGCGCCCTCGACCGCCGCCTGCCGCGCGGCGAGGTCGCCGGGACCGGGCACCAGGGTGAGGCGGAGGAGGACGAGCTTGATGAGCGCGAGGCGGCACCAGCGGTCGTCCGCGCCCGTGGCCACCAGGGCCTCGTACGCGCGGACGGCGGCCGCGGGATCGGGTGCGAACGGGTGCAGCTGCAGCAGCCGGCCGAGGAAATATTGCGCGGCGTGGCCGGGGTCGTCGGAGGTGCGCGCGAGCTCGGTGAGCTGCCGCCGGGCGTCCTCCAGCGAGGTTGGCGTGACCGGCGGGCGATTGATCGCCGCGAGCGCGGCGCCGAGCGCCGCCTCCCGGCTGGCGCCAATCCCGGCAAACTGGCGCGCGGCCTGGGTGTCATCCCCGAGCGAAAGCGTCTGCCAGGCCTCGGCGGAGGCCGGGGCCGGCTCGGCGGCCCGTCCGATGGCGGCGACGGCCAGGACCCCCACGACCGCCAGCAGGACGCGGGTCGGCCGGCCCGGGGGACGTGGGCCGGCGCGGGGGGGCAGAGTGGAGCGCATGCCGGGGACGAGCAGACACGAAAAACCGGCGGCAGGACAAGCCCGCAGGCGCCGCATCCGGACTCGACCCGACGCGTGCGGCCGCTTTGCTCGCGGCATGAGCATGCTTCGGCGGTGGATGGCGGCTGGTCTGGTCCTGGCCCTGGGCACGGCGGCGGTGGCCGCGCCGGTTCACGGCGTGGTGTTTGACGACCGCAACGGCGACGGGAGGCGCCAGCCCGGCGAGCCAGGACTGCCGGAGGTCGCCGTGTCCGACGGCGTCGCCGTCGTCCGCACCGACGCGGCGGGGCATTATGAATTTGCCGCCGCCGACGGCGCCACGCTCTTCGTGATCAAGCCCCGCGGCTGGCATCCGCCCGTGGACGCGCAGCAGCGGCCCGGCTTCTACCGCGCGCCGGGCCCGGACGGGTCCGCGGATTTCCCGCTGCAGGCGCAGGCGGAGCCTGACCATTTCCGCGTGCTGCTCTTCGCCGACCCGCAGCCCGCGTCGGTGCAGGAGGTCGGCTACTTCGACCGCACGATCGTGGACGGCCTGGCCGGGGCGCGCGACCTGGCGTTCAGCGTCTCGCTCGGCGACATCACCTTCGACCGGCACGAGCTGTATGCGCCGCTCGCGGCGGCGATGGCGCGCATCGGCGTGCCGGCGTATCGCGTGAACGGCAACCACGACCTCGACCTTGGGGCGAAGGATGACCACCACGCGACGGCCAGCTTCGAGGCGGCGTTCGGCCCCTCGACCTACGCGTTCCATTACGGCGGCGTGCTGTTCGTGGCGCTCAACGATGTCCGCTTCCTCGGCGGCCCGCGCTACATCGGCGGCGTGCGGCCGGACCAGTTCGCGTTTCTCGGGAACCTGCTCCGCTTGGCGCCGCGCGACGAGCTGGTGGTGCTGTTGGTGCACATCCCCTGGTTCTCGCCGAATCCGCTGAACGCCGAGACCTTTCGCGCGGCGGACCGCGCCCGGCTCTTCGCCCTGCTGCAGGACCGGCCGCACAATCTCTGGCTCTCGGGGCACACGCACTACCAGCGCCATGTGTTCCACGGCGCGGCCGAGGGCTGGCGCGGTGCCCAGCCGCTGCATGAATATAACGTCGCGGCGGCCAGCGGCAGTTTCTGGGGCGGGCCGGCGGATGCGAACGGCATCCCGATCGCGACCATGGCGGACGGCACGCCGCACGGCTACGGCTTCCTGACGGTGGACGGCACGGAGGTCCGGATGGACTACCGCGCGGCGCGGCACCCCGCCGACTACCAGATCGGCCTGCACGTCCCGGCGGCGGTCAAGCCGCGCACCGGCTACATTTCCTATTACGCCAATGTCTTCAACGGGCACGACGGCTGGAAAATTGAGACCCGCGTGGACAACCGCGAATGGAACGACATGCGCCGGGTGCTCGACTGGGATCCCGAGTATGCGCAGCTCTACCTCGCGCAGGACACGCTGGCGACCCCGCTGGCCACGCCGCGCCTGCCGGACCCCGTGGTCTGCTACCACCTCTGGCGAAGCTATGTGCCGGCCGACCTCGGCCTCGGCGTGCACGTCGTCGAGGTCCGCGCGACGGATCCCGCGGGCCAGGTCTACACGGCACGGCGCGAGGTTCGTGTGACCGAGCCCGCGAAATCCTGACGCCACGTCCGGCGCGCGTCAGAACCAATTCCGGACCGATGCCGGGGCGTTCAACGGGGAGTTGCGCCAGAGGACCAGAACCAGGGAGCCGGACGCAACACCCACGGCCAGCAGGACCGTCGGGTCGAAGCAGAGGGTGCCGAGGGCCAGCAGCGCTTGACCCAGCGTGGCGACGGCCGGGGTGAGATCGGCCGCCGGGCCGAGCGGAAGCAGCGCGACCAGCAGTCCGGCCAGCCCGCCCGCGACGGCGGCCAGCACGCGAACCTGGGAGCGGGGCGCCCGCGGCGGCGGCAAGGCGGCAAGCACCCGCGCGGTGAACCCATGGTCGGGCAGGGGTGAGACCGGCTGGCGCAGCAGGGCTTCCAGGCGGGGGTCGTCTTCGGACGGAGGAGTCAGGTGTGCGGGTTCCATGGGGACAGG
>Ga0265327_10001540_pt1 | contig 28437 bp, 24 predicted proteins | sample 41621metaG_FD_202089 | JGI IMG/M metagenome (GOLD analysis project Ga0265327, IMG submission 202089) | Rhizosphere microbial communities from Carex aquatilis grown in University of Washington, Seatle, WA, United States - 4-16-21 metaG | ecosystem: Host-associated > Plants > Roots > Rhizosphere...
CCGCGACGCCCCAGTAGGCGCCGAAGCGGCTGAGCTGCTGCTCCGGCCGGAAGATGGTGGCCGCGGTGTACATCTCGGTCTGGCCCGAGCACAGCGCGAAGCGCGGGCAGATCGCATCCAGCAATTGCAGCAGCAGCGACTGCGTCATCGGCGCCATCGCGTAGATGCAGAACTTCAGGCTCGACAGATCGGTCGACGGGCGCGCCGGATGCTCCAGCAGCGCGCGATACATCATCGGCAGGCCGACCACCACGTTGATGCGGTGGCGCTGGATGGCCGCGAGCAGCGCGGTGGCGTCGAAGCCCTGCATCAGCACCGAGGCCGAGCCGCCCAGCACCGCCGAGAGCAGCACCACGTGCTGCCCCACGTGGAACAGCGGCAGGTGGCAGCTGAAGACCTCGCCTTCGACCGACACGCTCCACTCGACCAGGTTCGACATCAGCACCGAGTGGATCGACGCGTGCGAATGCATCACGCCCTTCTGCCGGCCGGTGGTGCCGCTGGTGTACATGATCTGCACCAGGTCGCCGCCGTCGATCTCGAGCTCGGGGTCGCGCTCGCTGGCGCCGGCGATGCGCTCCTCGAAGCGCATGAAGGCGCCCTCGGGCAGCGGCCCCGCGGCATTGCACACCGTGACCGCGATGCCGCTGGCCTCGACCAGCGCGCGCAGCGCCGGCCTGGCCAGCAGCGCCGCGTCGACCAGCAGGTGCCGCGCCTCGGCATGGCCGAGGATGTAGCCGATGGCCTCGGGCGCCAGCGCGGTGTTGATCGGCACCCAGACCAGGCCCGACTTGTAGACGCCGAACATCGAGGCGACCATCTGCACCGAGTTCTCGCACAGCATCGCGACCCGGTCGCCGGCCGCCAGGCCGGTCGACAGCAGCGCGTTCGCCATCCGGTTGGCGTCCGCGTCGAGAGCGCCGAAGCTCACGCTGCGTTCGCCCTCGAACAGCGCGGTGCGCGCGCCGAAGCGGCGCGCCGCTCGGTGCAGCACGTCGCCAAGCGTCAGCCGGCCGATGCGTTGACGACCGGCGGCCGTCATTTGGGCAGCGCCACCGGCTCGAGGAACTCGCTGACGAACTTCCACTTGCCGTCGACCAGTTGCGTGACGCGCACCTTCTGGTTGCTCAGGCGGTTGTCCTTCGACACGTTGAAGCCCGGGTTGCCCAGCGCGTCGGGGCCGAGCTTGGTGGCCTCCATCGCCGTATTGAAGCTTTCCGGCGTGAGGTTCTTGCCGGCCTTGTCGGCGATCTTCGCGAAGGTGGTCATCGCGTAGTAGCCGTACATCGAATAGAGGCCCGGATCCTCGTTGAAGCGCTTCTTGTAGGCGGCCACCCAGTCGCGCACCGCCGGATTCGGATCGTCGGCATAGGGCAGGCCGATGAAGGTCGCGCCGTAGACGCCTTCCATCGCGGCGCCGCCGAGCGTGGGCACCTGCTGCGAGTAGTTGGCGGCGGTGCCGAGGAAGTCCGGGTTGAAGCCGGTCTTGCGCGCCTCGCCGACCGAACCGATGAATTCGCGCAGGGTCGAGGCGTCGAAGACCAGGTCGACGTTCGCCGCCTTGAGCTTGGCCATCTGCGACGAGAAATCGGTCGCGCCGCGCTTGTACGAGGTCTTCTCGGCCAGTGCCAGGCCCTTGCTCTTCAGGTAGGCCTCGACGCCCTCGACCGCCTCGCGCCCGTAGTCGTCGTCCTGGTAGATGGCGCCGATGCGCTTGTACTGCTTCTTCTTCAGCATGTAGTCCATCGAGGACGCGGACATCGAGAAGTAGGAAGGAGCCAGCGCCACCTTGTAGGGACTCGGCGGATCGTAGAGGCCGCTGGAGGCGCCCTGCGGCATGAAGTTGAAGACCTTGTTGTCGATCAGGAAAGGCAGCGCCGCCATGTTGGTCGCGGTGCCGAGATGGCCGAGGATGGCGAAGGCGCCGTCCTGCGTGACCAGCTTCTGCGCGGCCAGCACCGCGCGCTTGGGCTCGTAGCCGTTGTCCTCGACCAGCAGCTTGATCTTGCGGCCCTGGATGCCCCCCTTGGCATTGATCTCGTCCACGGCCATGTTCATGCCGTTGCGCGATTCCTTGCCGTAGTTGGCCACCGGGCCTGACAGGTCGGTGATGAGGCCGAGCACCAGCTCGGAATCGGTGACGCCCTTGGACTGCGCCGTGGCGATTCCGAAGGCGCCCAGCAAGGCGGTCGCGACCAGGGTTCTGCGAAGCAGCATGTCTATCTCCTGTTGTTGATTTCTTCGATCAGTTGGGCTTGCGGCCGAAGGCCGGCGCCCGCTTTTCGGCGAAGGCGCTGACGCCCTCGATCGCATCGGCGCTGTGGCCCGACTCGACCATGCAGTGATGCTCCAGCGCCAGCTGCGCCTCCAGCGAGCGTTCCGCCGCACCGTCCACCAGCCGCTTGATGCGCGCCAGCGAGCCGGTCGCGCCGCGCGCCAGCGAGACGGCGAGGGCCTCCGCGCGGGCCTGCAGCGCATCGTCCGGCAGCACCTGCGACACGATGCCGGCCTCCAGGCACTCGCGCGCGCTCAGCGCCTCGTTGGTGAAGAAGATCTCCTTGGCCTTCGCCTCGCCGGCGCGCCGCGCCAGGAACCACGACGAGCCCGCGTCGGGCGTGAGCCCGATCGCCGAATAGCCGCCGCGCAGCTTCATCGACTCGGCGGCCAGCACCACGTCGGCGCACAGCGCCAGGCCGATGCCGCCGCCGCCGATCGGGCCGTTGAGCGCGCTCACCACCGGCACCGGCAGGGTGGCCAACTGGAAGATGGCGCGATGCAAGGCCGGGATGTGGGTGTCGAGCAGTTCGCCGAGCGCGCCGATCGATCGAACGAAGTCGCCGATGTCGCCGCCGGCGCAGAAGTGGCGCCCGCGCGCGCCCAGCAGCACCACGCGCAGCGACCGGTCCGCGGCCAGCGCATCGATCGCCGCGGCCAGCGCCGCCGAGGTTTCCAGGTCGAGCACATTGGCCCGCTCCGGCCGGTTCAGGGTCAGGAAGGCGACGCCGTCACGGTGTTCCAGCAGCACGGCAGTTGACATCGGATCCTCTGGGAGTGGCCGCACGGCGCGGCGTTGCAAGGTCCGTCGAGGGTAGGGAAGCACCCGCCATCGCGTCTTGCGCCGAGACGCTGCCGCTCCGGCGCCGCCGCCTCGGGGAAACCCGGTGACGCGGCGAGCAGGGGCTAGATCGGCGAGATGCCGTGCGGCTTGCGCGGCCAGGCGCGCTGCGACTTGCGCGGCGCGCAGCGCTCGAGCGTGGCGGCCACCAGCATGCGGGTGTCGCGCGGATCGATCACGTCGTCGATGCCGAAGTGCTCCGCCGCATGCAGCGCGCCGAGCTGCTCGCGGAATCGGCCGATCAGCTCGGCGCGCTTCGCGGCCGGATCGGGCGCCGACCGCATCTGCTTCTGGTAGGCCACGTCGACCGCGCCCTCCACCGACATCGCGCAGATCTCGGCGGTGGGCCAGGCCACGCACAGATCGGCATCGAAACTGCGGCCGCCGCACATCGCGATGTAGCCCAGGCCGTAGCCCTTGCGCAGCACCACCGAGATGCGCGGCACGGTCGCCTGGCCCAGCTCGAACAGGAGGCGTGCGCTGCGCCGGGCCAGCGCGCTGTCCTCGGCCTGGCTGCCGACCAGGAAGCCGGGCAGGTCGACCAGGTAGAGCAGCGGCAGGCCGAAGGCATCGCACACCGACACGAAGTGCGCGCCCTTCTCGCAGGCCTTGGCATCGAGCGTACCGGCCAGGTGCAGCGGCTGGTTGGCCACCAGCCCGACCGCCCTGCCCTGCAGCCGCGCGAATCCCACCACCAGGTTCGGCGCGAAGCCGGGCTTGATCTCGAACAGCGAATCGGCGTCGACGATGCCGCCGATCACGTCGTGGATGTCGTAGGGCTTGCGCGGGTTGTCGGGCATGACCTCGAGCAGGCCTGCCTCGCGGGCTGCATCGGGTTCGCGCGCCGCGGCCGCCGGCGGCGCGAGCTTCGAGTTGGACGGCAGGTAGCCCAGGTAGTCGCGCGCGTGCTGGATGGCGTCGGCATCGTCGCTGGCGGCGATGTCGGCCAGGCCGTTGAGGTCGGCCTGCACCGCGGCGCCGCCCAGCGTGTCCTTGTCGGCCACCTCGCCGGTGGCCGCCGCGACCAGCGCCGGCCCGGCGATGCCCATGGTCGAGGTGCCGCGCACCATCACCACGAAGTCGCACAGCGCGGCGAAGTTGGAGGGCCCCGCGAAGCCCGGCCCCATGACCACCGCCACCGTGGGCACCCAGCCCGACAGCGCGACCGCGATCTGGAAGTAGCGCGAGCCCTGCGCGAAGTGGCGGCTGTCGAGCCCCTCCTGGATGCGATGGCCGCCGCCGTCGAGCAGCAGCACCATCGGGCAGCCGTGTTCCAGCGCATGCAGCGCCACCCGCTCGACCTTGGTCTCGCCGATGCGGCCGTTCGAGCCGCCGAGCACGCTGAAGTCGAAGGCGCAGAGGCAGATCGGCCGGCCGTCGATGCTGCCGTAGCCGGTGAGCACGCCGTCCGAGGGCGCTTTCATCCCGTCGGTGTCGAAGGTGTCGCGCTTGGGCTCCACCAGCGCGCCAATCTCGTGGAAGCTGCCGTGGTCGACCAGCAGCGCGATGCGCTCGCGCGCCGACAGCTTGCCCAGCGCATGCTGGCGGGCGACGGCATCGGGGCGTGCGGCGTCGCTCAATGCGTCGCGCTTGGCCGCGAACAGCTCGAAGGCCTCGCGGGTGCTCGCCGGGGTCGGTTCGGATGGACTCATGGCTTTCTCTTGGGCGCCGCCGGATCGGCGCTTCGGTCGTAGGTTCGGGGGCCGACGCCCGCATCGCGCAGCACCTGCTTGCGGATCTTGGCGGTCGGCGTCTTGGGCAGTTCGGCCATGAAGTCGACATAGCGCGGCACCATGAAATAGGGCAGGCGCTCATCGAGGAAGGCCAGCAGCGCGGCGGCATCGGCGGCCGCACCTTCGCGCAGCACCACGCAGGCCTTGATCTCGTCCTCGCTGGCATCGCTGGGCACCGCCACCACCGCGCATTCGAGCACCGACGGATGCTCGCCGATCTCCTTCTCGACCTCGAAGCTGGAGACGTTCTCGCCGCGCCGGCGCATCGCGTCCTTGATGCGGTCGAGGAAGACGAACTGGCCGTCCGGGTCGCGCCGGAAGGCATCGCCGGTGTGCAGCCACTGGTTGCGCCAGGCGGCGACGGTCGCCTCGGGCATGTCGTGGTAGCCGTCCATCACCATCCAGGGCTCCCGGGTGCGGATCACCAGTTCGCCGAGTTCGCCGTCAGCAACCGGCCGGTCGTTGGCATCGACCAGCCGCACCTCGAAGTCGGCGCGCGGCCAGCCGACCTTGCCCGGCTGGGCCCGGCCGATGGGCGCGCACAGCACGGTCGAGCCCTCGGTCAGGCCGTAGGCGGTGCAGACCGCCTCGATGCCGAAGCGTTCGCGGAACTCGTCGATCTGGGCCATCACCGGCACCATCATCACGCGGCGCAGGCTGTGCTCGGCATCGTCCGCGCGCGCCGGCTGGCGATAGAGGAAGTTGGCCATCGCGCCAAGCAGCATGGTGTAGGTGCAGCCATGGCGGCGCACGTCGTCCCAGAAGGTGGTGGCGGAGAAGCGCGGCAGCACGACGCTGCTGCCGCCGGCGATCAGGTTGTTGTAGACCGCCGCCCACTGGCCGCCGATGTGGAACAGCGGCAGGGTGCACAGCGACACGTCGTCCTCGTCGGCCAGGCCCAGCACCGCCGGCGCCGAATAGCCGTAGGCATGCGCATGGGTGACCCGCACCCCCTTCGACGGCCCGGTGGTGCCGGAGGTGTACATGATGCCGATCAGGTCCCAGGGCTGGGTGTCGAAGGGCGTCTCGCGCGGGCCGCGCAGGGCCTCCCAGGGCATGGTGCGCAAGCGTGCCGGCAGGCGCGCGGCGGCGCCTTCGTCGGCCGGGCCGTGCACCACCACGTGCTCGAGACGCTCCAGCCGGTCGGCGACCTCGGCCAGCAAGGGCAGGTAGCGCCCCTCGATCACGATGACGCGGGCGCCGGAGTTGTTGATGACGTGCGCCAGGATCGAGCCCTTGTAGGCGGTGTTGACCGGCACCTCGACCCGGCCGGTGAGCGACAGCGCCCACCAGGCGATCACGAAGTCGAGGTGGTTGTCGAGCATCAGCAGCGCGGCCTGCTGCGGCGCGACGCCGAGCCGCCCGAAGCCGGATGCGAAGGCCAGCGACTCCTCGAAGAGGGCGGCGTAGCTCAGGCCACGGTCGGGGTCGCGCACCGCCGGCTTGTCGGGCGCGATGCGCAGGCGGGCTTCGATCACGGCGCGCAGCGTGCGCTGCGAAAGCGGCGGCAGCGCGGGCGCGACGTCTGCGGGATGATTCATAGCGGCGTCTCTCCTGGGCGGGCTGCCCGGCAGGGTTGCCCCTGATTTCGTCCGGCAGCTGTGTCTGCCAATATTGACAGACAATCCGTGCCCGCGGGCGCCGTGCTTTCCCTAGGCCGCTGGAGGCGGCGGCCACCCTCTTCTAGAATCCGCACTGCCGCGAGGCCCACCTTCCGCACGAGTCCGAATGAACCAGACCCTAGCCGCCCGCACCCGGGCCACCCCGGCCAAGGCCGCAGCCGCCCGGGCCGGCAAGGCGCCAGCTGCCGTCGCCGCGCATCCGCGCAGCACCCCCGACCGGGTGGCCGACGCGATCAGCAAGGGCATCCTGATGCGGCGCTTCACGGTGGGCCAGCGCCTGGTCGAGGCCGACCTGACGCGCGACCTGGGCGTCAGCCGCAGCACGGTGCGCGAGGCGCTGCGCATCCTCGCCTCCAGCGGCGTGGTCGACCTGACGCCGCACCGCGGCGCGGTGATCCGCTCGCTCGATGCCGAGGACGCGGCCAGCCTGCTCGGCGTGCTGGAAGTGCTCACCGGCCTGGCCGCGCGCCTGGCCGCCGCCAACATCGGCATCGGCGACAACGCCAGGCGCTTCGAGGCCGTGGCGCAGAAGCTCATCCACGCCGACACGCCCGAGGCCCTCGACCGGGTGCTCGACGAGCGGGCCAACTACTACAAGGTGATGTTCGACATCGCCAACAGCCGCGAACTCAACCGGGTGCTGCCGCAGGCGCGGGCGCATCTGTTCCGCGCCCAGTTCTATCACTCGCTCACCACCGCCGACCTGCGCGCGATGGTGGCCGAATACCGCGCCATCACCGAGGCGATCCTCGAAGGCGACCAGGCCAAGGCCGAGGCCCGCACCCGCCGCCACCTGCAGAAGACCGGCGAGCGCAGCCTGCCGCGCATCAGCACCTTCGGGCTGGCCTGAGGCAGTAGATGCAAGCGGCCTGCAGGCTGCGGCGCTGCGTCAGTGAGCCTTCCGTCACCCAAGTAGACTGACGCTGCCGCGCAATCCGCGGCGAGCGTCAGGCGCCTCTCGGCGCAGGCGCGGCGCGAGGGCGGCTTCGTTCAACACGTCGAAGGATCGCCAGCCCCGTAGGTGCAATCGGTCGGGTCGTACCATTTTCGATCTCTGTAATAGAGAGCAACTCGCCCCCCAAAATCAAAATAAAGCCAGGCGGAGCCGCTCGAAAAGACCTCCCATCGCGCCCCGAATCCATCGCTGAATTCAATGGTTCCGGTTGCATGACACGGGGTATATCTATCCTTGATCACATAAACGTCAGGAACGGGATACGCTTTTGTGAAGTAGCGTCTGATCTGGCTTTTTGTGGGCCTGAAAGGCTTGCACATATCAGGAGGGTTTCTCTTGTCTGGCCCCAAATCCAGACCCACCTCCTTCACCGTCAGGCTTTTAATGGCTCGCTGTTGCGCAACCGCAGGCAAGATGCCACAAACGACCAACAAAAAGGCGCACGCAATTTTTACCATCTCGCCGTACTCGCCTCTGATTCAGTCTTTCGACCGATCTCCGGATGTCTATAGACTTCTTGCATAGAAACACCCAGAGTCTCCGCTAATTCCTGGACAAGCCACTTCAAGGAAGAATTTTGCGCAGCATTGACTGGCTCGTATTTTGTTCCGTCCTCAGGCAGAGTCGCCCCAACAATCTCAATGCCAATCGCATCAGAGTTGTTGGGAAATCTATCAGGAAATTTTTTGGGCATCTCAGCTCGATTCACGGCATCCGCACGGGCTCTGTTTCCCTTGATGGTTTCAATCTGCAGCGAGGCATTCAATTGGGCATCACTGCATGTTTTCCTTAAGACGCATCGCGATTGCAAGTCGCCAACATGCTTGGTCGTCTTCCTAAGCGACGCCGTCTGAAGAATGGAGCCATCTTTGTCAATCAAAAAGTGCGCGCCATTCGGTTTGTCGCCATTGGGTTGCAGTTTGCCGTATGACCCCAAAGCACTCGCCGCGCTTGAGCCGCCGGTCTGATGCACGACGATTCCGTTTACCCGCTTCAGATCGCGCATCTCAATCAGAGGGTAAATCTTGACTTTGATTTTTTCCGCGTCAACGTGACCAAATTCATCGATGAATAACATTTGGAGCCTCCTTTCACATTTCTCGATTAGCCTGAATGTCGTAGGCCGCCGCCACCGTTCCCGCGGAGCCGCCCCGCGCATTTTGAACGACATACTCTTGCTTGACCCGCGCAAAACTCAAGCTGACCTTTTCTCTCTGCCTAGGCATAGTTTCCAGAAGCACCGAATTTAATCCCGTGACTATGACGTCACTCATTGTCAGCCTCAGATATTCGAGCGGATTGCCACCGGCCTTTCGAGCGACGAAGACAGCCGATTCAATATGTTTGCCGGTCATGCAATACCTGAACAGGTTCGGCGATGACCTGTCGGTGTAATGATCAAAGACAAAGTCCCCCGCCGTGGCTTTGCTCGAGCCGCCTCCGCTGCCCGAGTGCATACTGGATTTTTGACTCACCGCCCACGAATAGCTAATCAGCTCAATTTCCCGCGGATGTTTGGCATCCTGCGATTCGCCGTCAATTCCGGTCAACTTCAGAAAAAAGTCTTGCACTACTGTTCACCCATTAGGTTTTTTCGCCGCGACCATGCGGCGGCGCCGCAATGCTGCGGAACCGACTGGACGGAAGCAAGCGGAAATTTCCGACGAAGCGCTGCGAATTGGCTCAGCCGTGTGAAAACAGGTGAAAGCCCAGTCAGATGCGACGTGGTTGCATCGCCCCGGCGCGCCCGAGGCGGGCTCGCGCCCCTAGCGCCCCCGCCAGACAGCGGCCCGCTTCTCCGAAAAAGCCGCCGCGCCTTCGCGCGCATCCGCCGAATCGGTGACGGCCCGCGCCAAGGGGCGCTGCCGATCGAACATCTCCTCGTCCTTCCAGGTGCGCGAGTCGTTAACGATCTTCTTGCTGGCCGCCACCGCCAGCGGCGCATTGGCATCGATGCGCTGCGCCAGCTGCAGCGCGGCCGCAAGCGCCTGGCCGGGCTCGACCAGACGGTTCACGAGGCCCCAGGCATGGGCCTGCCCGGCATCGATCGGATCGCCGGTCAGCGCCATCTCCATAGCCAGCGCCACCGGCACGCGGTGCGGCAGGCGCATCAGGCCGCCCGACGAGGCGATCAGGCCGCGCTTGGTCTCGGGCAGGCCGAAGCTGGCCGCGCGGCTCGCCACCACCATGTCGCAGCACAGCACGATCTCGAAGCCGCCGGCCACCGCATGGCCCTCAACCGCGGCGATCAGCGGCTTGCGCGGCGGCGCCTCGCACAGGCCGGCGAAGCCGCGGCCCTCGATGGCCGGCTCGACCTTTTCGTAGGCGAAGGCCTTCAAGTCCATGCCGGCGCAGAAGTTGCCGCCGGCGCCGGTGATGATGCCGACATGCAGCTCGTCGCGCGCGTCGAGTTCGATCATCGCGGCGGCCAGCGCCTGCGCGACCTCCAGGCTGATCGCGTTGCGCACCTGCGGCCGGTTGAGGGTGACGATCTGCACGTGCCCTTCGACACGCACCTGCACGGGAGAAGCGGAATTCATGGTTTCGAATCCTTGGGGGTCGAGCGCAGCTTGCCGACGATGCCGCTCGGGAAGAAGTAGACCGACAGCACGAACACCGCGCCGAACCACAACAGCCAGCGATCGGGATGGAACAGGTGCGCGAGCAGCGGCTGCGACGCCAGCGAGCCGCTGATGCCGCCCAGCAGCGTCTGCAGGTAGTTCTCGGCGACGACGAAGAGCACGACCCCGACCACCGCGCCGTAGACGGTGCCGAGTCCGCCGATCACCGCCATCAGCAGGATGTTGAGCATCACGTTGAAGCCCACCGTGGTCTGCGGCCCGACATAGCGCAGCCACAGCGCCATCAGGATGCCGGCGCAGGTGGCCAGCGCGGCCGACAGGCAGTTGATCGCGATGCGGTAGTGCAGCGTGCGGTAGCCGATCGCCTCGGCCCGGAACTCGTTCTCGCGGATCGCCTCCAGCACCCGGCCGAAGCGCGAGTTGACGATGCGCAGCATCAGCAGGAACAGCAGCACCGAAGCGGCGAAGATCAGGTAGTAGCTCAGGATCTTGCCGTTGATGGTGGTGCCGAAGACGTCGTTCTCGAAGGGCCTGAAGGCCGGCGTCAGCAGTTCGGGCAGCCGGAAGCTGCGGCCGTCGTCGCCGCCGGTGAGGTCGCCGAGCCGGGTCACCAGCGCGCCGAAGGCCGCACCGAAGGCCAGCGTCATCATCGTGTAGAAGATCGCCTTGACGCGCAGCGAGATCAGCGCGATCACGAAGGACAGCGCCACCGACAGCGCGATCGCACAGGCCGCGCCGATCGCCATCGCGCTCCAGCTGGGCTCCAGCTTGTACATCGCGATCGCGATGCCGTAGGCGCCGATGCCGTAGAACATCGCGTGCGCGAAGGACACCACCCCGCAGTAGCCCAGCAGCAGGTCGAAGGACGCCACCAGGACGATGAAGACGCAGACGGTGGCCGCCACGTTGAGCGACCTGGCGCCCGAGAACAGGAAGGGCGCGCTCGCCAGGTAGAGCAGCACCAGCAGCAGCAGCGCGCTCAGGATGCGGCTGCGCGGAAAGTCGCCGGAGAGGATTCGGATCAGCATGGTGTGGGCTTCGCGGCGTTCGGCCAGGCGCTCAATGGCGGTTCACTGGAAAGAGACCCTGGGGCCGCCACAGCAGCACCGCCACCATCACCAGGATGTTCGACACCAGCGCCAGGTCGGGCAGCAGGAAGCTGACGTAGTTGGTCGCGAGCGCGATCAGCATCGCGCCGGCGAAGCAGCCGGTGACCGAGCCGAGGCCGCCGATGATCACGATGATCAGCAGCTGAACCAGCACGTCGGCGCCGATCGCCACGGTGAACTGCTCGCGGTAGAAGCCCCACATCACGCCGCCGAGCCCGGCCAGCGCCGAGCCGCTCACGAACACCGCGACGAACAGGCCGCGGATGCGGTAGCCGAGCGCCTCGACCATCGAGCGGTTCTCGACACCGGCGCGGATCAGCAGGCCGACGCGGGTGCGGTTCATCAGCAGCGTGAGCCCGATGTAGACCACCAGCCCGACCGCCACCGCCACCAGCCGGTAGCGCTCGACCGAGGCGCCGCCCAGCGTGAGCGAGCCGCGCATGGCCTCGGGCAGCGGCAGCAGCATCTGGTTGGCGCCGAAGAGCACCAGCACCAGCTGCTCGATGATGATCATCGCGCCGATGGTGATCAGGATCTGCTTGAGGTGGTCGCCATAGGCCGGCCGGATGAACAGGCGCTCGTAGACCCAGCCGAGCGCTCCGGTGATCGCCATCGCCGCGACGATCACCGCCGCGACCGCCAGCAGGCTGGCCGACATGGCCTCGGATTCGAGCAGGCCCTTGAGCGGTGCGACCAGCAGCGTCGCGGCGTAGGCGCCGACCGCGACGAAGGCGGCATGGCCCAGGTTCATCACGTCCATCAGGCCGAAGACCAGCGTCAGGCCGCTGGCCATGATGAAGAGCATCATGCCCATCGCCAGCGCCGCCACGGTGAGCGTGATCCAGGTCGGCAGGCTGCCGACCAGCGGCAGGGCCAGCAGCATGAAGCCGAGGATCAGCAGCCCGGGAACCAGGTCGCGCCGGCGCCCGGGCAGGGCCTCGAGCGCGCCGGTGTCGGCAGGGGCCTGCACGGTGGCGCCGGACGGCGCGTCGATGAGGCTGGAGTCGATGGCGGCCATGGAAGAGTGGAAGTTCGCGATTCGAAGACGAGGCGCGTGCTCAGTGCACCGCGCCCGCATGCAGGCCGAGCAGGCGCGACTGCAGCGCCTCGTCGTCCGACAGCGCCTGCATGCGCCCGGCGTGCACGATGCGCCCGTCGTCCATCACCGCCACCTGGTCGCCCAGCGCGCGCACGAAATGGAAGTTCTGCTCGACCAGCAGGATGGTGGTGTCGCGCGCCTTCAGCTCGATGAAGGCCTGCGCGAGGTTGTCGACGATCGCCGGCGCGAGGCCCTTGGTCGGCTCGTCGATGAGCAGCAGCTTGCGCGGCTCGATGATGGCCCGCGCGATCGCCACCATCTGCTTCTGCCCGCCGGACAGCGTGCCGCCCGGACGCAGCCAGAAGCGCTTGAGCGCCGGGAACAGCCCGAAGATCCATTCGAGCCGGTCGCTGTCGAAGCGCCCGCCGATGGCCGCCAGGCGCAGGTTCTCCTGCACCGTGAGGCCGGAGAAGATGCCCATGTCCTCGGGCACGAAGGCGATGCCGCGGCGCGAGATGGCCGGCGTCTGCTCGGCCGTGATGTCCTCGCCGTCGAAGCGCAGCCGGCCGGCGCTCGCATGCCAAAGGCCCATGATGGTGCGCAGCGTGGTGCTCTTGCCGGCGCCGTTGCGGCCCAGCAGCACCGTCACGCCGGCGCGCGGCACGACCAGGTCGACGCCCTGCAGGATGTGGTATTCGCCGATGTGGGTGTGCACCCCTTCGAGCGACAGCAGCGGCGAGGCGTCGCCCGCGGGCAGCTCGGCTGCCGAGCCATGCAGCGCATCAGCCATGCGCCACCTCCGCGGCCTGCCGCGCCGGGCGCTTCACGCCCAGGTAGGCCTCCTGCACGATCGCCGAGGCCATCACCTCGGCCGGCGGGCCGTCGGCCACCAGGCTGCCGTTGTGCAGCACCACGATGCGGTCGGCCAGCGAGCGGATCACGTCCATCTTGTGCTCGACCAGAAGGATGGTCCGGTCGCCGCGCGCCTTCAGCCGGCGGATCAGTTCGAGGATGACCGGCACCTCGTCGACGCTCATGCCGGCGGTCGGCTCGTCGAACATCAGTACTTCCGGTTCCAGCGCCATCAGGATCGCCACTTCGAGCTTGCGCTTGTCGCCGTGCGGCAGCTTGGCGGCGGCGTCCTCGCCGCGCGCGGCGAGCCCGACCTCCTCCAGGTAGCGCTGCGCCTCGTCGACCAGGTCGCGGCGGCCGCGCCACATGGCCAGCATGTTGAAGCCGGCGCGATGCCGGCTCTGCACCGCCAGCCGCACGTTCTCGCGCACGCTCAGGCGCGGGAACAGGTTGGTCAGCTGGAAGGCCCGGCCGATGCCCCTGCCGGTGCGCTGGGCCGCGCTGAGCGCGGTGATGTCCTCGCCCTTCAGGTGCACGCTGCCGGCCGAGGCGCGCAACTGCCCCGACAGCAGGTTGAAGTAGGTGGTCTTGCCGGCGCCGTTGGGCCCGACGATGGCCGTCAGCGTGCCGGCGCCGAACTCGGCCGAGACGCCGTCGACGGCCGCATGGCCGCCGAAGCGGATGCCGAGTCCGACGCTGGCCAGGGCGGCCCGGCCGGTGGTCGGGTGAACGGCCGCGAGGCTCATCGATCTCAGCGCTTGACGGTGATCGGCACCGGCATCTCCGAAGCCGGGATCTCGCGCACCAGTTCGAGCAGGTCCCATTCGCTGGCGGGCGCCTTCTTCATCTTGAACTGGTATTGCACCTGCATCGCCTGGTGGTCTTCCTTGCGGAAGGTCATCTTGCCCTTGGGGGTGTCGAAGTCCATGCCTTCCATCGCCGCGATCAGCTTGGGCGTGTCGACCGAGTTGGCCTTCTTGACGCCGGCCACGATGGCCGCCGCGGTGACGAAGCCGCCGGCGGTGAAGAGGTCCGGCGGCATCTGGAAGCGCTTCTGGTGCTCGGCGACCAGCCAGTCGTTCATCGCGTTCTTCGGGAAGCCGTAGTAGTAGAAGGTGCCGCCGCTCACGTCCAGGCCCTTCCAGGGCTTGGTGTTCTCGAGGTTGGCGCCGCCGATCGACAGGAACTCGATGCCCTGGGCCGCCGGGTTCAATTCGTTGATCTTGCGGATCGGGTTCGGCGCGCCCCAGATCACCACCAGGTACTTGCGGCCGGTGACGTTCTTCATGCCGTCGAAGATGCGCTGCACCGGCGCGGTGAAGTCGGTGGTCGCCAGCGGGATGTATTCCTCCTGCACCACCTTGGCCTTGCTCTGGGTCAGGGCCATGGCGTCCTTGAATGCCTTCACGCCGTCGCGGCCGTAGACGTAGTCGGGCGCCAGGAAGGCGACGTTGTCGCCCGCCTTCAGGCCGGCGGCGCTGGCGAGCGCGTCCTGGAAGGAATTGCGGCTGGCGCGGAACAGGTACTTGTTCCAGGCCGAGCCGGTGAGCGAATCGGCGATGGCCGGCTCGATCATCAGGAGCTTGCCGTATTCCTCGGCCACCGGCGCCATCGACAGCGCGCCGCCCGACCAGGAGGTGCCGATCGCGATGTCGGCCTTGTCGTCGGCATAGGCCTCGGTCAGCATGGCCTTCGACAGCTCGGGCTTCATCTGGTCGTCCTTGACGATCACCTCTATCTTGCGGCCCAGCAGCGTCATCGTGCCGTTGGTGAGGTATTCGAGGCCGAGGCGGAAGCCGCGCTCGGTGTCGCGTGCATAGGCCTCCGAAGGCCCGGTCTTGCTGGCGATCAGCGCGATCTTGATCGGCTTGTCCTGCGCCTGCGCGGGCGCCAGGGCCCAGGGTCCGAAGGCGGCGGCGATCGTCGACGCGGCGACGATCCATTTCTTGAGCGACATGTTTTCTTGTCTCCGTTGGTGTTGACTGGGTTCGCTAGCGCAACGTCCGACGGGCAGCCGGACGGCCGCGCTTCATGCGACTTCGAAGAGCGCGGCCGCGCCCATGCCGCCGCCGATGCACATGGTCGCGACCACGTACTTCACGCCGCGGCGCTTGCCCTCGACCAGCGCATGGCCGACCACCCGCGCGCCGGTCATGCCATAGGGATGGCCGATCGAGATGCCGCCGCCGTCGACGTTGTAGCGCTCGGGATCGATGCCCAGGTGGTCGCGGCAATACAGCGCCTGGCAGGCGAAGGCCTCGTTCAGCTCCCACAGGCCGATGTCGTCGACTTTCAGGCCGTGCTGCTTGAGCAGCTTCGGAATCGCATAGATCGGGCCGATGCCCATCTCCTCCGGCGCGCAGCCGGCCACCGCCATGCCGCGGTAGATGCCCAGCGCCTGCAGGCCGCGGCGCTGCGCCAGCGAGCCCTCCATCAGCACGCAGGCCGAAGCACCGTCGGACAGCTGGCTGGCGTTGCCGGCGGTGACCACGCCACCGCCGATCACCGGCATCAGCGCGGCCAGCCCCTCGAGCGTGGTCTCGGGCCGGTTGCCTTCGTCGGCGGCCAGCGTGACCTCGCGATGCGACACCTCCTTGGTCACCTTGTCCGTCACCGCCATGCGGGTGGTGAAGGGCACGATCTCCTGGTCGAAGCGTCCGGCCGCCTGCGCCGCGGCGGTGCGCTGCTGCGAGGCCAGCGCGTAGCGGTCCTGCGCCTCGCGCGAGATGCCGTACTTGCGCGCCACGAACTCGGCGGTCTGCAGCATCGGCATGTAGGCCTCGGGCGCGAACTGCGTCACCCGCGGATCCTTCTCCTTCGCGACCCAGCCCATGTAGGCGTCCTGCACCGCGGTGATGTTCTCGTGGCCGCCGGCCAGCACCACGTCCATGCCGTCGACGATCACCTGCTTGGCGGCGGTGGCGATGGCCATCAGGCCCGAGGCGCACTGGCGGTCCATGGTCTGGCCCGACACCGTGACCGGCAGGCCCGCCGCCAGCAGCGAATTGCGCGCCAGGTTCATGCCGGCGGTGCCGGCCGACAGCACGCAGCCGATGACCACGTCCTCGATCTCCGCCGCCTCGACGTTGGCGCGCTGCACCGCATGGGTGATCGCATGCGCCAGCATGGTCGGCGACTTGGTGGCGTTGAGCGATCCCTTGTAGGCGCGGCCGATGCCGGTGCGCGCGGTGGAAACGATGACGGCGTCCTTCATGAAGTCTTCTCTCCTGGTGGATGTGTGCTGCTATGGGGCGCGCGGCTCAGGCCGGCAGCCAGTCGGAAATGCGCCGGCCCTCGGCCGCCAGGCGCGCGAGCAGCGGCGAGACGGTCCAGTAGCCGAAGGGGTTGCCGCGCACCGCAGCGTAGTGCGAGATGCGTTGCGCGATGGCGGCGAGGCCGATGCGGTCTGCCATCCACATCGGGCCACCCGCATGGTCGGGAAAGCCGTAGCCGGCGGTCCAGACCACGTCGATGTCGCCCGGGCGGTAGGCAATGCCCTCCTCCAGGATCTTCGCGCCCTCGTTGACGAGCGGATAGAGCAGGCGCTCGACGATCTCCTGGCGCGGGATCGCGTCGCGCCGGGCGATGCCGTGCGCGGCGGCCAGCTCGGCGGCGATGCGGGCCGTCTCCGGATCGGCAAGCGGCTTGCGGCCCTCGTAGCGGTAGTAGCCGGCGCCGGTCTTCTGGCCGAAGCGGCCGGTCTCGAACATCCGGCGCACCACCGCGCGGTAGCTGTCGTCGGGCGGCAGTCCGCCGGCCTTGCCGTATTCGATGACCGTCTTGGCGCCGACGTCGATGCCGGCCATGTCCAGCATGCGGCAGGGGCCCATCGCCATGCCCAGCGCCTCGACCGCGCCGTCGATCTCGGCCGGGCTGGCGCCTTCCATCATCAGGAACTCGGCCTCGCGCATGTAGACCTCGGCCATGCGGTTGCCGATGAAGCCATAGCAGACGCCCGAGACCACCGCCACCTTGCCGATGCTGCGTGCGACCTGCATCACGGTGGCCAGCACCTCGGGCGCGGTCTTCGCGCCGCGCACCACCTCGAGCAGGCGCATCACGTTGGCCGGGCTGAAGAAGTGCATGCCGACCACGTCGGCCGGGCGGCCGGTGCCTTCGGCCAGCACATCGACATCCAGCGTCGAGGTGTTGGTCGCGATGATGGCGCCGGCCTTGCAGACCTGGCCGAGCCGCGCGCAGACCTGCTTCTTCAGCTCCATGTTCTCGAACACCGCCTCGATCACCAGGTCGCAATCGGCCAGGGCCGAATCGTCGAGCGAGCCGCGCAGCAGCGCCATCCGCGCCTCGACCTGCGCGGCGCTGAGCCGGCCCTTGGCCGCGCTCGCCTCGTAGTTGGCACGCACCAGGCCGAGCCCGCGGTCGAGCGCGGCCTGCGAGGCCTCGACCACCACTGTGGAGATGCCGGCGTTGGCGAAATTCATCGCGATGCCGCCGCCCATGGTGCCGGCGCCGAGGATGCCGACCGAGCGGATCGGCCGCAGGGCCATGCCGGGCGCAAGGCCCGGGATCTTGGCCGCCTGCCGCTCGGCGAAGAAGATGTGGCGCATCGCCTGCGATTCGGGCGATCGGCGCAGAGCCTCGAAGAGCCGGGCCTCGACCGCCTCGCCCTCGGCGAAGGGCAGCAGCGAGGCCTGCACCGCCTGCACGATGCTGCGCGCCGCCGGATACATCGGCTTGCTCCGCGCGGCTTGCGCGAGCGCGGCTTCGAAGAAACCGGCCGGCACGCTGTCCGGCGCCACCACGAGGCTGCCGAGCCGGCGCGGCGCAGCCTTGCGCGCGACCAGCGCCCGGGCGAAGGCCAGCCCGACATCCAGCGGCTGGCCGGCCTGGACCTCGTCGACGATGCCGGCCTTGCGCGCGGCCTCGGCATCCAGGCTGCGGCCGGTCGAGATCAGCTCGAGCGCCAGTTCGACGCCCGCCGCGCGCGGCAGCCGCTGCGTGCCGAGCGAGCCCGGCAAGAGCCCCAGCTTGACTTCCGGCAGCCCGAGCTTGGTGTTGGGCAGCGCCACCCGGTAGTGGCAGGCCAGCGCCAGTTCGAGCCCGCCGCCGAGCACGGTGCCGTGCAGCGCGGCCACCACCGGTCGGTCGAGCGCCTCGATGCGGGCCAGCGTGCCGTTGAAGAGGGTCGCGGAGAAGTCCGGGTTGTCGAAGGAGCTGATGTCGCCGCCGGCGACGAAGGTGCGGCCCTCGCAATGCAGCAGCAGGGCGGCATGGCTGCGGTCCGCTTCGAAGGCATCCACGGCAGCCGCCAGGCCAGCGACCACGTCCGGCGACAGCGCGTTGACCGGCGGATTGGCGATGCGCAGCACCGCGATGCCTTCATGGCGGATGAGTGAGACGAGGTCGGTCATGAAAGGGGAATCTCCACGGGCGGCGGTTGTGCCCGCGAAGGCTATCAAGCGGGATGCGGCCGGGCTTGCGTTCAGGCGCTGAATCGGGGCGGACTCGCCCTGGGGCGCCATCGAGCGGCCCGGGCAGCGCATGGGCGCAAGACGCGCCGGCCCGGCCCTGCCTAAGCTGGGGCCCGCATCCGAAGGCCGGATGCCCCGCTCACGGAAGAAAACCATGCAACTCGAAGGCAAGGTGGTGGTCGTCACCGGCGGCGCCAGCGGCATCGGCGCCGCCATGGCGCGGCGCTTCGTCGCCGAGGGCACGCGCGCGATGGTCATCGCCGACCGCGACGAGACCGGTGCGCGCCGCCTGGCCGAGGCGATCGGCGCGCATGCGCTGCCGCTGGACGTGTGCGACGGCGCGGCGATGGCGCAGGCCATCGATGCGATCGAGTCGCGCCACGGCCCCATCGACCTGTTCTGCTCGAATGCCGGCACCACCGCCATCGGCGGCCCGGAGCTGCCCGATGCCGACTGGCGGCGCGTGATGGACGTCAATCTGATGGCGCACGTCCATGCGGCGCGCGCGCTGCTGCCGCGCATGCTGGCGCGCGGCGGCGGCTACTTCCTGCAGACCGCCTCCGCCGCCGGGCTGCTCTCGCAGTTCGATGCGCCCTACGCGGTCAGCAAGCATGCGGCGGTCGCCTTCGCCGAATGGCTGTCGATCAGCTACGGCGACCGCGGCATCCGGGTCAGCTGCCTCTGCCCGGGCGCGGTCGACACGCCCATGCTGCGGGCCGAGAACGACACCCGGCGCGAACTGCTGTCGGCCGGCCTGATCGACGCCGACGCCGTGGCGGACCGGGTCGTCGAGGCGCTGGCGGAGGAGCGCTTCCTGATCCTGACCCACGACTTCGTCCAGCAGCAGGTCGAGCGCAAGGCGGCCGATCCGCAACGCTGGATCCGCGGCATGCGGCGGCTGCATGGCCGCGCCAACGCCGATCCGGGCGCCGTTGCGAAGACAGCGGCCGATAGCAGCAGCTGAACGCGGCGCCGCGACGGCGCTTCGCCGCGCTCAGGCGCCAGGCCGCCCGGCGTACATCGACTCGATCAGCGCCGCGTACTTGCGGTTCACCAGCGCGCGCTTGAGCTTCATGGTGGGCGTGAGCTCCTCGTCCTCGGCGCCCAGGCGGGTTTCGATGAGACGGAACTGCTTGATCTGCTCGACCCGCGCGAACTGCCGGTTGACCTTCTCGATCTCGGCGCCGATCAGCGCGATCACCTCCTCGCTGCGGGTCAGCGAGCGGTAGTCGCTGAAGGCGATGGAGCGTTCCTGCGCCCACTGCTCGACGTTGTCCTGGTCGATCATCACCAGGCAGCTGAGGAAGGCGCGCCGGTCGCCGATCACCACCGCGTCGGTCACGTAGGGGCTGAACTTGACCTGGTTCTCCCATTCCGAGGGGGTCACGTTCTTGCCGCCGGCGGTGATGATGATGTCCTTCATGCGGTCGGTGACGTAGACATAGCCTTCGTCGTCCAGCCGGCCGATGTCGCCGGTGCGCAGCCACCCGTCCTGCCGCAGCACCTCGGCTGTCTTCTCCGGCAGGTTGAGGTAGCCCATGAAGACCTGCGGCCCGCGCACCAGCAGTTCGCCCTCTTCCGACAGCCGCACCTCCGAACCCGGCAGCGCCACGCCGACGCTGCCCGGCTTGCTGCGCCCCTGCGGGTTGCAGGTGGCGGCGCCGGTGATCTCGGTCATGCCCCACAGCTCGTCGAGCTCGATGCCCAGCGCCTGGTACCAGCGGATCAGGTCGGCGGAGATCGGCGCCGCGCCGGTGATCGCGACCTCGACCCGGCCCAGGCCCATCATGCGGCGCAGGTTGTCCAGCACCAGCCTGCGGGCGATGGCATGGCGCAGCTGCAGCAGGGCGGGCACCGGCTGGCGCAGCTCGCGGCACCTGGCGACGCGTTCCCCGACCGCCAGCGCGCGGCGATAGGCCCACTGCTCCAGCCGGGTCGCCTCGCGCATCGAGATGGTCACGCTCGAATAGAGCTTCTCCCAGATGCGCGGCACCGCCATGAACACATCGGGCTGGATCTCGCGGATGTTGTCGAAGATGGTCTCCGGGTCCTCGACGAAGTTCAGCACCTGGCCGGCCAGCAGCGCGTAGTAGGCGCCGAAGATGCGCTCCGACACGTGGCACAGCGGCAGGAAGGCGGCCCGCTCGCGCAGCCGGGTGGCCGGCAGGAAGTCCTGCAGCGTGCCCACCGCGGCCATCGCGTTGGCATGCGAGATCATCGCGCCCTTGGGCCGGCCGGTGGTGCCCGATGTGTAGACCAGCACCGCCAGGTCGGCCGGGCCGCGGCTGGCCAGCCGCTGGCCCACCAGCTCCGGCGATGCAAGGCGCCGCGCCCGGCCGGCGCCGATCAACGCCTCGAAGGACATCACGCGCGGATGGTCGAGCCGCGCCAGCCCTTCCATGTCGAAGACCACCACCTGGCGAACGGCCGGCAGCTGCTCTTCCACTTCCAGGAACTTGTCGAGCTGCTCCTCGTTCTCGACGAAGAGCACGCGGGTGGCCGAATCCGCGCACAGGTACTGCAGCTGCGCGGCGGCGTCGGTCGGGTAGATGCCGTTGACCACGCCGCCCGCCGTCAGGCCGGCCAGGTCGGTCCAGAGCCATTCGCGGCAGGTGTTGGACAGGATCGACAGCACCTCGCCGGGCTGCAGGCCCAGCTGCACCAGCCCGCAGGCCAGGTCGGCCACGATATCGGCCACCTCTGCATGGGTGTAGGCGCGCCAGATGCCGAGCTCCTTCTGGCGCAGCATGACTTCGCCGGCACGCGCCGCCGCGATGTGCGCGAACAGGCGCGGCACGGTGTCGACGCCGCTCGGCAAGGCGGCCAGCGCCTTCGAAGTCAGGGGCGCGGCCGGGACGCTCGACGGCATCCGCTCGGGGCTCTGGATTGCGTTCATCGCCAGGTCTTCTTCTTTTTCCAGCGGCGTTCGCCGCGCGCGCCGCTCTCCTTGGCGCCGAGGTAGAACTCCTTGATGTCGTCCTTCTCGCGCAGGGCGGCGCAGCTGTCCTCCATGACGATGCGCCCGTTCTCCAGCACGTAGCCGAAGTCGGCCGCGTTCAGCGCCATGTTGGCGTTCTGCTCGACCAGCAGGATGGTCGTGCCGCGCTCGCGGTTGATGCGCACGATGATCTCGAAGATCTCCTTGGTGAGCCGCGGGCTCAGGCCCAGGCTGGGCTCGTCGAGCAGGATCAGCTGCGGCTCGGCCATCAGCGCGCGCGAGATCGCCAGCATCTGCTGCTGGCCGCCCGAGAGCAGGCCGGCATCCTGCGCGGCGCGCTCGCGCAGGATCGGGAAGTAGCCGAACACCGCCTCCATGTCGCGCGCCACGCCGTCGCGGTCGGAGCGGGTGTAGGCGCCCATCTGCAGGTTGTCGCGCACCGACAGCAGCGGGAAGACCTCGCGCCCCTCGGGCACGTGGCTCAGCCCGGCGCGCACGATCGCGGCCGGGTCCTGCGCCGTGATGTCGCGCCCCTTGAATTCGACGCTGCCCTTGACCGGCTCCAGCACCCCCGAGATGGTCTTCAGGATCGTGCTCTTGCCGGCGCCGTTGGAGCCCAGCACGGTAGCGATCTCGCTCTCGCGCACGCGCAGGGTGACGCCGCGTATGGCCTTCACCGGGCCGTAGGAACTCTCGATGTTCGACAGGCGCAGCACGCTGCCTTCCGATTGCCCGATGCTCATGCCCGGCTCCTCATGCGGCCTGCTCGCGCCGCAGGCTGGACACGTCGTCGATGCTGCCCAGGTAGGCCTCGATCACGCCCGCATGCGCCTGCACCTGCGCCGGCGTGCCGAGCGCCAGCACCTCGCCCTGGTTCATCGCCAGCACCCGGTCGGACACGCGCGACACCAGGCTCATGTCGTGCTCGACCATCAGCACGGTGATGCCCAGCTCGCGCTGGATGTCCTGGATCCACCAGGCCATGTCCTCGGTCTCCTCGGCATTGAGGCCGGACGAGGGCTCGTCCAGCAGCAGCAGCCTGGGCGAGCTGCACAGCGCCCGCGCCAGCTCGACCACCTTGCGCGCGCCATAGGGCAGGCCGGCCACCCGCTGGTCGCGAAAGCGCATCAGGCGCAGCAGCTCGATCACCTGCTCGGCCTTGCGCCGCGCCGCCAGCTCGTTGCGCCGCGCCGCCGGCAGGAACAGCAGGTCGCTCCAGAAGCCGCAGCCGCGATGGGTGTGGAAGCCGATCAGCAGGTTCTGCAGCACCGTCGCCTGCTCGAAGAGCTCGATGTTCTGGAAAGTGCGCGCGATGCCCAGCGCCGCGATGCCATGCGGCGGCGTTCGCTCCAGCGGCACGCCGTCGAAGACCAGGGTGCCGGTGGTGGGCATGTAGATGCGGCTGATCAGGTTGAAGACCGTGGTCTTGCCGGCGCCGTTCGGCCCGATCAGCGTGAAGACCTCGCCCTGGCGCACCTCGAAGCTCACCTTGTTGACCGCCAGCACGCCGCCGAAGCGCACGCTGAGGTCGCGCGCGGCGAGCAGCACCTCGCCAGCGCCGGGGCCGTTGCCGGTGGGGCCGCTCATCGCACGCGCTCCGATTTCTGGAAGGCGCGCTGCCGCCTGAACATGCCGCGACGGTAGGTCGGGAAGAGCTCCAGGTAGGTGCGCCACTTGACCCAGCGGCCGTACAGCCCGGTGGGCTCGAACATCACCACCGCCATCAGCACCGCGCCGAACACCAGCGCCTGCAGGCCGGCCGCCTGGCCGATCGCCGGCGGCAGCCAGTCCTTGGCCATCGCGATCAACTGCGGCATGGTGATCAGGAAGATCGCGCCGAAGAAGGCGCCATGCACCGAGCCCAGGCCGCCGACCACCACCAGCAGCAGCAGGTCGAGCGACTGCTCGATGCCGAACTGCTCCGGCGAGATGAAGCGCAGCTTGTGCGCATAGAGCGCGCCGGCGATGCCGACGATGGCCGCCGACAGCGCAAAGGACATGGTCTTGTAGCGAGCGAGGTGGATGCCCATGCTCTGCGCCGAGATCTCCGAGTCGCGGATGGCGATGAAGGCCCGCCCGGTCGAGCTGCGCAGCAAATTGAGCACGCCCAGCGTGACCAGCAGGCAGGTCGCCAGCACCACCATGTAGAAGGCCTCGGCGCCACCGGCGTTGAAGCCGAAGATGTCCGGTGCCTTGACCGACAGGCCGCTGTTGCCGCCGGTGACACTCTCCCAGCGGGCCATCACCTCCTCGACGATGAAGCCGAAGGCCAGCGTCGCGACCGCCAGGTAGATGCCCTTGACGCGCAGCGCCGGCAGCCCCACCACCACGCCGACCGCGGCCGACAGGCCCGCCGCCGTGACCAGCGCCGCCGGGAAGGGCCAGCCGTGGCTGGTCAGCACCGCCTGGGTGTAGGCGCCGACACCGAGAAAGGAGGCATGGCCGATCGACAGCAGGCCGGTGTAGCCCGACAGCACCATCAGCCCCAGGCCGGCGATCGCGTAGATCAGCACGAAGGTCAGCTGCGAGGTCCAGTAAGGCCCCGCCACCCAGGGCGCGGCCAGCAGCGCCGCCAGCAGGAGGCCGTACCAGAAGACCTGGCCGCCATGGCGCGCCAGCCGCCAGTCCTGCGCGTAGCTTGTCTTGAAGAGGAATCTCATACCTTCTTGCGCAGCTTCTCGCCGAACAGGCCGTTGGGCTTCACCACCAGCATCGCCAGCACCACCACGTAGGCGGCGATGTCCTTGAAGCCCTCGGGCAGGTAGAAGCCGGCGAAGGCCTCGACGATGCCGATGACCAGCCCGCCCACCACCGCGCCCGGCAGGCTGCCGAAGCCCCCCACCACTGCCGCCGGAAAGGCCTTCAGTCCGATGAAGCCCATGTTGACGTGGACGAAGGTGATCGGCGCCAGCAGCAGCCCCGCGATGGTCGCCACGCCGGCCGACAGGCCCCAGACCACGCCGTTGAGCCGCTTCACCGGGATGCCCATGTAGTAGGCCGCCAGCTGGTTCTGCGACGAGGCCTGCATCGCCACGCCCAGCTTGGTGTGCTTGAACATCAGGTAGAGCAGCAGGCACAGCACCAGGGTGAGGCCGATGATGCTGCCCTGCTCGGCGCTCAGCACCAGGCCGCCGAGGTTCCAGACCTCGCCCTTGTAGGGCACGTCCAGCACATGGGTGTCGGTGCCGATGCCGGGCAGCATCGTGACCAGGCCCCGGGTGATGTAGCCCAGGCCGATGGTCAGCATCACCACGGTGAACTGCGGCTGGCCCAGGATCGGCCGGATCACGGTGCGCTCCAGCAGCATGCCGAAGCCGGCCATGCCGGCCACGCTCACCAGCGCCGCCCAGATGAAGGGCAGCTTGAACCACAGCATCAGCAGGTAGCCCACGCAGGCGCCGAGCATCATCATCTCGCCCTGGGCGAAGTTGACCGTCTCGGTGGCCTTGTAGATCAGCACGAAGCCGAGCGCGATCAGCGCATAGATGCAGCCGAGCGCCGCGCCCGAGATCAGGAGCTGGACGATTTCCACGCGCCGCCTTCTTGCCGCTTGCCGATCAGGGCTGCAGGTAGTCGGTGATCGGCACCCAGCGGCCGTTCTGGATGCGCGAGATGCGCACCGCCTCCGAGCCCAGGCGCTTGGTCCTGGTGAAGCTCATGGTGTCGAAGCCCAGCTTGTCGCGCGGGAAGGTCGAGGTCTCCATCGTCTCGACGAAGCGCTGGGTGGTGAGGTTGGGCCCGACCTTGTCCAGCGTCTTGATGACCCAGTCCATCGAGGCATAGCCGAAGACCGCGTACTGGCCCGGATCCTCGCCGTACCTGGCCTTGTAGGCGGCGAACCAGTCGCGCAGCGCCTTCGACGGATCGTCCGCATAGGGCTGCGAGCTGGCGTGCGAGGACATGAAGCCCTCGGTCACCGCGCCGCCCAGCTTCGGCACCAGGTGCGAATAAGAGGCTGCGGTGCCGATGAAGTCGGGCGCGAAGCCGATCTTCTTCGCTTCGTTGAGGGTGCCGATGGTCTCGCGCAGCGTGGTGCCCACCACCACCGTGTCGCAGCCGGCGCTCTTCAGGCGCGCGACCTGCGACGAGAAGTCGGTCGCGCCTCGCTTGTAGCTGGTCTTCTCGATGATCTTCCTGTTGAGCTCGGCCGCCTTCGATTCCAGCCCCTTCATCAGCTCGCTGCCCAGGTCGTCGTCCTGCATCAGCGAGCACCACTTGCGGTCGGCGCGCATGTCGGTCAGCGCCTTCATGATGACCCGGCCCTGCTGGTAGTAGGGCACGGTGAAGGCGAAGGCCAGCGGGTTCGGCGGATCGTAGAGGCCGCGTGCCGAAGCCAGCGGGAAGGCATGGATGACGCCGCCCTCGGTGAAGATCGGCATGGTGGTCAGTGCCAGCGAGGTGCCGATGTTGGCCACGGTGATGAAGATCTTGTCGTTCTCCACCAGCTTGTGCGCCGCCAGCACCGCCTTCTTGGTGTCGTAGCTCGAATCCTCGACGATCAGCCGGATCTTGCGGCCGCCCGCGCCGCCGGCGGCATTGGCCTCGTCGATGCGCATGTTCATGCCGTTGAGCGTCTCCTTGCCGAAGGCCGCGATCGGTCCCGACAGGTCCTGGATGGTGCCCACCAGGACTTCGTTCTTCGTCACGCCCTGCGTCGCCTGCGCCTGGGCGATGAGGGGCAGCGAGAGCGCAACCGCGATCCACGCGATGGTGCTGAGCCTGGCTTGTCGGATCATCCTCGGGAACTCCTGCGAAGGGCCATGCGGACCGGATCGGCCGCGATGGCAGGCAGTGTCGCGAAGGCGCCCGGGCCGGTCTTGCGCCGAGTCGCTGCACCGACCCGAGGGCTATCCCTAGGCGATGGCTCAGGCGTTCGCGCGGCCGAGCGCGGTGCTCAGCATGATCTTGCCGGTGGCGCGCCGGTCGGCCACCACGCGCAGTGCCTGTGCCGCCTCCTCGAGCGGATAGCGCGCGGTGATGGTGGGCCGCAGCCGTCCTTCGGCCAGCCAGCCGACCAGCTCCTGCATGAAGTCGTCGTAGCGCGCGGGCTCGGCCTTGGCGAAGCCGCCGTAGAAGACGCCCACGATGCTGCAGCCCTTGAGCAGCACCAGGTTGAGCGGCAGCTTGGGGATGGCGCCGGCGGTGAAGCCGATGACCAGGTAGCGCCCGCGCCAGGCAATGCTGCGCAGCGCGGGCTCGGCATAGTCGCCGCCGACCGGGTCGTAGACCACGTCGACGCCGCGCCCGCCGGTCAACGCCTTGATGCGTTCGCGCAGGTCCTCGGTGGCGTAGTTGATGACTTCGTCGGCGCCCTGCGCCTTGCACAGCGCGAGCTTCTCGGCGCTCGATGCGCAGGCGATGACCTTCGCGCCCATCAGCTTGCCGAGCTCGATCGCCGAGATGCCGGTGCCGCCGGCCGCGCCGAGCACCAGCAGCGTCTCGCCGGGCTGGATCTGCGCCCGGTCCTTCAGCGCGTAGTGCGAGGTGCCGTAGGTGATGACCAGCGCGGCCGCGGCTTCCATCTCGATGCCGGCGGGCAGGCGCACCAGCTTGTCGACCGTGGTCAGCACCTCTTCCGCGAAGCCGCCCCAGCCGCAGACCGCGATCACTCGGTCGCCCGGCGCGAAGCCGGTCACCCCCGGCCCCACCGAGCGGATGGTGCCGGCGACCTCGCCGCCCGGCGAGAAGGGCAGCTCGGGCTTGAACTGGTACTTGTTCTCGATGATCAGGGTGTCGGGGAAGTTGACCGCGCTGGCATGGACCGAGACCAGCACCTGGCCTTCGCCCGGCACGGGCGAGGCCACCTCCTCGACGACCAGCGATTCGGGCGGCCCATGCCGGTGGATGCGCACTGCTTTCATGTCATTCCTTTGCGATGGTTGTCTCAGATCATCGAGATCGACATGCCGCCGTCGATCGCCAGGCTGGCGCCGGTGACGAAGGCTCCGGCGGCCGAGCTCAGGTAGAGCACCGCATGGCCGATCTCCTCGGGCTGGCCGACCCGGTGCAGCGGCGTGCGCCGCAGGATGCGCTCGGTTGCGTCGGCGTCGAAGGCCTCGGCCAGCCGCGTCTCGATGACGCCCGGCAGCACCGAGTTGACCCGGATGCCGAACTCGCCGTATTCCAGCGCGAAGACCCGGCTCATGCCGATCAGCGCGGTCTTGAGCGTGGCATAGAGGCCGAGCATCTTCTCGGGATGCCAGGCCGAGAGTGACGAGATGTTGACGATGCTGCCGCCGCCGCGCGGCTTCATCAGCTTGACCGCGTGGCTCGACATGAACCAGTAGCCGCGCAGGTTCACGTCGACCGTCTTGGCGAACAGGCCCGGGTCGGTGTCCTCGATGGTGCGCCACGGGCTCAGCACCGCGTTGTTGACCAGGATGTCGAGGCCGCCGTGCGCCGCGCGCAGATGCTCGGCCATCGATGCGATGTCTTCCATGCGCCCGATGTGGCAGGCGCGCGCCTCGGCCGAGAGGCCTTCGTCGCGCAGCGCGCTCGCGACCCGCTCGCAATCGTCGGCCTTGCGGCTGCTGATCAGCACATGGGCGCCGGCCTGCGCTAGCACGCGCGCGGTGGCGGCGCCGATGCCCTGCGAGGAGCCGGTCACCAGGGCGACCTTGCCCGCGAGGCCGAAGGGATGGGGGATGGATGCTGTCATTCGGATAGCGCCTCCAGCGCCAGGGGATCGTGTGACTTCAGGATGTCCAGGCCGGTGCCGGCGAACACCGCCATGGTGTCGCCGAACTGGCGGGCGCTCTCGGCCACCGCGGTGCCCAGCGCGGCGCGTCGGCGCAGGCCGGCCGACATCGCCGCCTGCCTGAACATCGCGAAGGCCTTGAAGAAGCGCAGGTCGGTGGCCGGGTCCATGGCCATCGCCTGCAGGTAGCGCGCGGCCAGCTGCGCCTGCGTCGGCAGCTGCAGCGCCGCCCGGTCGACGCCGCGCAGGCCCGGCAGCAGGTAGCCGGGCGGCAGGTCCTGCACCGCCAGGAACTGGCCCAGGTCGGCCAGCGGATGGCCGAGCGTCGACAGCTCCCAGTCCAGCACCGCCAGCACCCGCTCG
>Ga0265327_10001541_pt1 | contig 28417 bp, 30 predicted proteins | sample 41621metaG_FD_202089 | JGI IMG/M metagenome (GOLD analysis project Ga0265327, IMG submission 202089) | Rhizosphere microbial communities from Carex aquatilis grown in University of Washington, Seatle, WA, United States - 4-16-21 metaG | ecosystem: Host-associated > Plants > Roots > Rhizosphere...
CAAGAGTTGTCGAGAGAACTTTCTATCATGGTGGCATACCCCTGCTTAATGAAAACGACGCTGTGAGCCATGCAGAGATTAGTTTTGGCGATAATGATTATGCAGCCGGGTCGTTTGCCGCGCACCTCCGCAGAGTGAGACTCATGGATGCTGCTAACGTTAAACTACTCCTTATGACCGACGCAGATGGCTTTTACGCTCGTCCAGACGACCCATCGTCAGTCATACCGGTTATTCACGAAATAACTGATGAGCACCGCAAAGCTGCTCGTGGATCGATGTCACGAGTTGGTTCCGGTGGTGCGGAGAGTAAGATTGGGGCTGTGACTACTGCAGGCCTAGCTGACGTCGACACCTTGATAGTTAACGGTCGCGAAGAAGATGCTATCAATCGAGCACTGGCAGGTGAAATTGGTACGCATTTTGCGCTTTCTAAATAAGCAAGAGGTTTCAGGATTTTAAAACTCCCCGGGTAAAACCCAGGGAGTCTTTTTGGTTTGATTATTATTTTGGCGTTGTTTGTTGAGCCGGGTGAAGCTGCCTCACACAGTTTCAACCCTTATGTCTAGTATCTGCTTTCTGGTTAGTCGTTTCAAGCCCTTTTTGAGTAATTTTACTACCCACGCTTTTGTTGTACGAAACATACAATTTTAGTAATTTTTCGTTGTGCTAGAAGCAACGATTAGTATTCTCTAGTAAGCTACCTGCTTAATTAACAGATAGAAATTTAATAGTCACTGCCAAAGAATGTTGTAAGAAAATTAACATGCAAAAAATCAGTCAAAACTTATCCACAAGCACTAAGCTTGGTTTTTTGCTGATTAAACTACCTAACTACTTAGGCGATCTTAGTAATCTTGAGGATGGTTTGGTGCTGACGGTGACCGTGCACTTTGTGAACGCGCTTCTTGGCTTTGTAGCGAATAGCAGTGACTTTATCTGCCTGCTTATCGGCTTCAACAACTTCGGCAGCTACCTTGATCTTGGCGACTGTTGGCGCACCAACTTCAGTCTTGTCACCATCGATAACCAGTAATGGCTCGAAGCTAACCGTCTTGCCAGCGTCTTTGATCAACTCAACGGCTACAGTATCGTCTTCTGCGACGACATACTGCTTACCACCGGTTGTAATGATTGCTTTTTTCATCTAAATTAACTCTTTGAATACAATTAAGAAATGAAGTTACCGATAGAGTTTATCAGATATCCCCTTCTCTGTAAAGGGTCCTGCGGCTAGTTTCGGGCTTGGGTTTTTAGAAAGCGCGTTATGCGCCAACTATCTACGGTGATGGCGTAAGCAATGCTGACGACATGACCGATAGAGAACATCGTCTTTTCGTGCGTGCCTGGTATGCGTGTTTCGTCAATCGGGACGATGCCATCTTTTATGGGGTGCAGCGATAGGATTCGCTGGCGGTCTGACTTTCCAAGTAAGGCCAAGCTATCTGGTACAGCCTGAAAAGACTCGTTAAATGAAGGGTTCTGCTGGATAGTTTTTTGCGGTAAATCACCCTGTAATTTGCCACAAATGCAGACCACGCCACTGATCACATTTTTGCGCTTGGCATAGGCATTGATGACCGAGCTAGCGCCGGCACTGGTACCGATCAAAGAGACGGCGGCACCGCTGCCTGCCGCCCGATCAATCTTCTCTAGCAATTCTTCTAGCTTTAGTTGAAATGGCCGATCATCCGACCAATACATCGGTGTATAGTGAACTCTAACACCGTAGATGCGCCAGAGTTTTAGCAACAAGCCTTGCTCTTGATAGCGTGGATCACCCAGGCCTGGCACATAAAAAATGTGATGCTGGGCGGACATAGTTAAGCTTTCTTGAGGCTGATGGTGAGTTCGACGCCTTCGACTTTGACAGTGACAGTGTGGGCGTCTTCGAGCTCTGTAGCGAGGCTAGAAGCTAGCGTTTCGGCCTGGATAGTATCCATAAGTGTTTTGTGGTCGAGGACGGCTTGCAGGGCTTTGTCGTCGGCCTGAAGGCTCAATGTAATGCGATCGTCGACCTCTAAACCGGCTTCTTTGCGGGCTTGTTGCACATTGCGGACGATTTCGCGCATTATGCCCTCTTGTTTGAGCTCCGGCGTAATCTTGAGATCAAGTTCAACTTTGAGGCTTTGATCTTTGCCATCGTCGGTTAGTTGTACTTTTTTCACATTTAATTCTTCTTTAATGATTTCTGTGTACTCTGAATAGGCGTCAGGTGCTTCGCTAGCCTGGAATGCATTGTAGACTGTGACGCTCGCAAGCGGCTGACGCACCTTGATGGCAGCTTGAGCGCGCTGAGCCAGTCCGACGGTGATGGCTTCGCGGGTGTTTGCCATATCTTGCACCAGCAATTCGTTGACGTGGCCGACTTGTGGCCAGTTCTCGAGGTGGACCGATTCGCCGCCAGTCAGTTTTTGGTAGAGTTCTTCAGCCAAGAATGGTGTGAATGGCGCCATGACCAGGCTGAGCTGGACTAGAACGTAGTGCAGCGTGCGGTAGGCGTTGTTTTTATCGCTGTCATTGTCTGATTTCCAGAAGCGTTTGCGGCTGCGGCGGACATACCAGTTGCTGGCGTCGTCGATGAATGGCAAGACTGGCTTAAGGGCGCTTGGCAAATCGTAGTGGTCCATGTGCTGCTCGACTTCTTCGGTCAGCTGGTGCACGCGGCTGACAATCCATTGGTCGAGTGGATTGGTTAGGTCTGGCATTGGGTCTGTCGGTAAACCGTCTTCGCTTTCCCAGCCGTCTACATCGGCATACAATGTGAAGAAGTCGTACATGTTCCAAACCATGCTCAATTTACGAGCGACGTCGCCGACATCTTTGTCTTGTAGAGAGAAATCTTCGCCGCTTAACACTGGTGAGCTGAGTAGCAAGAAGCGCCAAGAATCAGCCGAATACTGGTCCATCAGCTCATTTGGATCGGTGAAGTTGCCGCGGCTTTTGCTCATTTTGTGCCCGTCATTGCCAGCAATGTTCCCTGTTACAATGACGTTTTTAAAGGCATTGTGCCCAAATAAACCGACATTTACAGCGTGCACGTAGTAGAACCAGGCACGCACCTGACCGACGTATTCGACAATGAAATCACCTGGGAAGTTGGCTTCGAACTTTTCTTTATTTTCGAATGGGTAATGGAATTGCGCAAACGGCATGGACCCACTCTCGAACCAGCAATCCAGTACTTTATCGATGCGCGTGTAGTGCACGCCATCCAGTTCAAATTCAATGTCATCCACCCACGGGCGGTGGTAATCTTCTAGTTCGACCCCTGATAATTCTTTGAGTTCGGCGTAGCTGCCGACAACTTTGATGTGTTCTTTGCCATCTTTATCGGTGCCTTTCCAAACTGGCATCGCCGTCGCCCAAAAGCGGTCGCGGCTAAGGTTCCAATCGGGCGCCTGCAGCATAGTTTTCTCAAAACGACCGTGTTTAACGTGCTCCGGGAACCAGTTAATGTGCTCGGTGTTTTCTTCGAGCATTTCGGTGCGCTGTCCGTCTATATCCATGAACCAACTGGGGTGAGCGCGGTACATCAGGCGGTTGCCGTTGCGCAAATTGTGCGGGTATTCGTGCTGAATATAGTCGATTTTCCAGACTATGCCACGTTCTTTCAGATCTTTGGCAATCTGTTTGTTGATCTGCCAGACGTCCTCACCCTTCCAATCACCTTCGCTGTAGATGCCATATTCGTCGAGAACATGAACAATTGGAAAGCCTTCTTTTTTGGCGAGTTCAAAGTCTTCTTCACCGTAAGCCGGTGCTAAGTGAACCACGCCCGTACCAGAGTCAGTCGTTACATAATCAGCCGCCCAAACTTTGTGCGCGTTTTTGCCGCGATCTTCGAAGAGCGGTTTGTAGTGGCGGTCACGGCTCAATAGTCGTTCGCCACTGAACTCATGCAAAACCTTATGCTCTAGTGGCTGGCGCTTTTCATCAACTAAAACTTTGTCTGCTAGATCTTTCGCCAAGATAAATATCTCGTCACCAACTTGGACCTCAACATATGTAATGTCTCGATTTATAGCTAGCGCCGTGTTACCCGGTAATGTCCATGGCGTGGTTGTCCAAGCCAATAAGTAGACCGGCAGATTAAGCTTTCGGGTTTCTTCACCTACTGAGTCACGTGTGAGTTCGAATTTGACGTAGACACTGGGGTCGGTGACGATCTGGTAAGCGCCGGCGTCCATGGTGACTTCGGCTTTAGACAGGGGTGTTGCCCACTTGGTGTCGTACATCAAAACGCGTTCGCCTTCGTAGATTTTGCCCTTTTCGTAGAGCTGCTTGAAAGCCCACCAAACAGATTCCATATAGTCTTTGTCCATAGTTTTGTAGGCGCCTTTGAAGTCGACCCAGCGGCCGATGCGGTCAACGGTGTCTTCCCATAGGCTGCTAGTTTGGACCATGCTTTCGCGGGCAGTGGTGATGTATTCTTCCAGGCTGATTTTTGTGCCGATTTCGTGACGATCGGTGATGCCAAGTTTTTTTTCGACGAAGTTTTCAGCAGGAAGTCCGTGGCAGTCCCAGCCCCAAACGCGCTCCACACGCTTACCCTTCATGGTTTGGTAGCGCGGCACGGCATCTTTAACGACACTTGATAGCAAGGTTCCATGGTGCGGCACCCCTGTTATGAACGGCGGACCGTCGTAAAAAACGTAGGAATTATCTGCCGGGCGCATCTGCACAGACTTCTCGAAGGTTTTGTTATCCTTCCAGTATTTGATCAGGTCTTTTTCGTACTCGAGGGCACGACGGCGGCTGTTTTTGTGGAATTTCATCCTGGATTTTACTCCTTAGAAAATAAAAAACACCTCAATGAGGCGTATCGGATCCGCTCGCAGCGGAGGTACCATCCGATTTCCTTCGAGAGGTGATCTCAAAAGCACTTATTTGCGAGGCTTACGGGCTCTGCCGATGGATTCTACTGGGCTCAATGCCGTTCTTTCCATTCCGCTCCTATCTGGATCGTGGTTGATAGCCACTCAGCGGATTTCACTCATAACTATAGCGCATCTGTTAGCACTGGTAAAGCGCGGACAATTTTTCTGAGGTGGAAATCTTAAATTGTTCTTAAAATTTGTTCAATTTGTAAGCTATTCTCTTGACGTTTTCTGGGTAAATCGCTATAATTCGCCCAGTGAAATGCAGTCCCATTCAATCTTGATGGGCGATTTCACACTTAATGACCATCGACTTCACACCAGATTCAATCGAATAGGTGTGTTTTTTAATTACACCGTGTATAGCCGTAAGCGCTGTCATCGGCACCTTCAAACGGCTATCCGGATCACCTGTCAGTCGACGATATTCCACATAACCACACAAATCTGCAATTTCCAGGCCGCCATTGAGCTGCTTTTTGTTGGCAATAACTAATGATGTAACGCGATCTTTGACCTCAGTCGCCAGATCATCTTCGACAGAACCCTTCTTGAGGTGTTGTCGCGTGCTATCAAAATAGGAGACGAACTGCGCATCACTGAAAAGTCGCGACTCAATGATGATTTCGCCCGAGGCATCGCGCTCGACCAGAAATCTTGTAAAATCCCTGATGGCGTTGGTAGCGGCAATTTCGTAAGGCATGTCCAAGTTGATGGTTGTGCTTTTCTTCTTTGGTACCGGTGTGTAGCCAAGATCAGTACACAACTTAGTCTTATCGACAGAGTAGACGCGCACATTATAAGGCGTCTCCGACAATACATGCTGAAGCGCCACCAGGAAGCCATTTAACTTTTTACCTTTGAGCATCGGGTAACTGGTATCCGGTGTCTCGAACAGCTCATTGGCATGCAGATTGGTGTAATCATCAGTCAAAAAGCGCCGTTTAAGCAGTCTGATGTAACCCTCCACGATCTCGAAATCCTCTTTATTAATGATGACCGAGCTCAGCAAAAACAGATCAGATTTACGATTCAGACTCGAGACACCCGACTCGTCGATGAACATAAAATAGGTTGGTCGCTTTACTCCAGACATACACCTATTATCTCACCTCTTATGGGCGTCGTTCAATCAATTATGACATTCGTTAATAATTTAATCGTGACTGGCTACAAAGTCGATGGCGACGGCCGTGGCATCGTCGTGCAGTTTGTAGCGCGGATACTTAGTAGTTTCTGGGTCAGTTTCTTCGATGTCGTAAACGGTCTGGTAGATTTTCTCCAGCCCACCTTCTTGATACAGCCAGGCAATTTCTGCCCAATCTTCTGGTGCCTCCGGATCAGTTTTTGGCAAAAACATACCGTCAGTCAGTAACAGTATTGACGCAACAGATTCAAGCGAAATCTGGGTTGTTTTTACGAAATTCATAACAGCAGGGTCGCCATTTAACATTCCGTACGCCCTATTAGCCTGTTGGCGCAAGTCTTTAACATCTTCGCTGAGTAGCTGTCGAATACCACTCGCCCCTCGATCGGCCAATTGGCGCCATTTCTTCATAATTTCAGTATCTATGCCATCATATCCTAGGGGCAAAACTACACTACCATCTTTGTCTATAACCAAAATTGGACTGTCACCAATCTGTAATAAATCTGCTTGGTAGTCATCGTGCAGCCGCACAACTGCAACTGTTGTCGCAAAACGGTTAAGCGCATCTAGATTATTGATATTTTCTTTACTATGCAATTCATTAATCGCGTCATTCAGACGCTGGACAGTATCAAGCATGTTTGGGGACATTTTATCGAACTCTTTAGCGGCCATGTGAGCAACAGCGTATGCGCCACTTTTGCCATCGGCAAGATCATGTTTTACTTGCGGTGAAGCACCATCAAAAACACCAAAGATACCGTGTGCCTCGTTGACTAAAAAAGTATCTTCGTTTAGCTTACTGATCCCCGGCTGACGAGCGCCTGGATAGCTAAGATTTTGCACGGTGATCATAAAGCTAATAATAGCATGTGTCGGCTAGGCGTGGGTGTAAGAGGCGACTTCATCGATACGTGGCATGCCGCTGTCTTCCCACATCCAGCAATGCTGGAGCTGACCGTCAGTTTTCAGGACTAGAATAGCTGGGTGACGGTATACGTCATATAAACTGGCGGTGGCACTGCCCTCGCGACTATCGATATCCAGGATTTCTAAATTCCGAGGATCGTCGCGGTGCTGGAACTCATGAATAAACTCCTCCACCTGGCGGCCATATTCTGAATTCGGACGATATAAAACTAGCACTTTCATCTTGCTTAAGTTTAGCACAGTCCTCTGTATGTTAGCTGTAAAGCAAAATGCCAACGATCACCAGCAGATCGACGGTGAACCATAGGATTTGAGTAATAATGTAAGGTTTCAGCCGGTGCGAAATGCCATACAGCAGAAAAATTGTGCCGAACAAAATAAAACCTACCCAGGTAGTCAAAGAAACACCCGAAGCATCCTTCGTGGTATAAATATGATAAATCTGCGGCAGCACCATCAACGGATAGATGATCGACGCCAACAACATAGTTCGATCAATTAGCGTTCTGTCCTGTTTGGATATTTTTATTGGATGCAACATAGCTCCATCGGATTGTAGCATATCGCTCTGGCAATAATAAAAGAGAGGCCTTGGACCTCTCTTTCCCGCTAATTCCCACTAAGCTTGCTGGGCAGTTTGGAGTGAAGGACCTGACCCGCAGGGCATATGCCCGAGGATCAGCAGCCTTCGCCCAAACTGCTCTCTACACAGACCTAGCTACAGCCAGTAGTAGATCCACAACTAGTACAAACATAGCAGCTACCAGCACGCTGTGTTTGATTGCCACAGTTGTAACACAATGGCGCAGTCGAGTCTTTGACCGAACTTTTAGCCTGTGACTTGTCAGCCCGTGGGGCTGGTTCAACAACAGCTGGAGTCAATTCTATCTTGGCTTCCACCACTGGGGTGGGAGCCTCAATTAGCACTTGGTCAAGCAAGGTAGTCTGCTCTTCTGGCATGTCATCGATAGATGCCAAGCCGAGCTCCAAACGATCGTCAAAGCTCAAGTAGCTCAATGCTAAGCGGCGGAATATGTAGTCCACAATGCTCGATGCCGTGCGGATGTCAGTGTCATCGGTGATGCCACTTGGCGCAAAGGTCATGCTAGTGAATGACTTTACGTAATCCTTAAGCGGTACACCGAACTGCAAACCGTGGCTAACACTGATAGCAAAGGCATCAATGAAGCCTGCTAGCGTACTACCCTGTTTGCCCAGGCGTACAAAGATTTCACCTGGCTGGCCATCTTCGTACTGACCAATAGTCATGTAGCCATGGCTGTCGGCAACGCGGAACGAGAAGGTTTTGCTGTTGCGAACCTTCGGCAGTTCACGGCGGACAGCACCAGTTAGGATGAACTTCTCGGCAATGTTATTGCTAGTTACAGCTGGCTTTTCCTCAGCACCTTCTTTCTTAGCCATGCTGAGTGGTTGCGCAACTTTACAGTTATCGCGGTAAATAGCGACTGCCTTCAAGCCCATCTTCCAAGAGTCGATATGAATCTGCTCAATGTCTTCGACCGTAGCCTCTTCCGGCATGTTGACCGTCTTACTAATGGCGCCGCTCAAGAATGGCTGGACAGCAGCCATCATCTTAACGTGGCCCAAGTAGTGGATTGGGTTGTCACCCATCGAGCAAGCGAAGACAGCTTCGTGTTCTTTCTTGAGGTTTGGCGCGCCCAAAATGGTCTTTTCAACGTCGATATAGGTAATGATATCGTCAATTTCTGATTTGCTGTAACCCAGCGCCTTGAGAGCGCGTGGCACCGTTTGGTTGACGATACTCATCGTACCTCCACCAACCAATTTCTTGACCTTAACCAAGCCTAGATCAGGCTCGATACCAGTGGTGTCACAATCCATCATCAAGCCGATGGTACCAGTTGGTGCCAAAACTGAAGCTTGTGAGTTACGCACGCCGTATAGTTCACCAAATTCAACCGCTTCATCCCAAGCGTTAGCAGCGGCGCTCAAAAGCTCTTCGCTGACCAAGCTAGCATCGATCTTTGACACTTCGGCACGGTGCATACGCAGCACATTCAGCATGTTGTCACGATCTTTGTTGAAGCCGGCAAACGGACCAACGCGGTTAGCAATCTTGGCGCTAGTAGCGTAAGACTGACCGGTCAATAGTGCGGTAATAGCAGCTGCCTGAGCACGACCTTCGTCGCTGTCGTATGGCAAACCTTGTGCCATCAACAATGCGCCAAGGTTAGCGTAACCAATACCAAGTTCGCGGTACGCCTTAGCGTTTTTAGTGATGCGTTCGGTTGGATATTCGCTGTAGCCAACCAGGATTTCCTGGGCTGTGAAGATCAATTCCACCGTGTGGATGAACTCTTTGACGTTGAAGCTACCGTCGTCATTCAAGTACCTCAGCAAGTTGATGCTGGCCAAGTTACAAGCCGAGTTGTCCAAGTGCATGTACTCGCTACAAGGGTTCGAGCCGTTGATGCGACCAGCGTTTGGCGTGGTGTGCCACTTGTTGATGGTAGTGTCGAACTGCATGCCAGGATCAGCACACTCCCAAGCAGCTTCAGCGAACTGGCGGAACAACTTGCGGGCTTTTACTGTTGCCACGGTTTTGCCGCTAGTGACAGCTTTGAGGTCCCAGTCATCGTCATTTTCGACAGCCTTCATGAAGTCGTCAGTCACGCGAACAGAAATGTTAGCGTTTTGGTACTGAATGCTGAAGGAATCTTTGCCATCCAGTGTCATATCCCAGCCGGCAGCTTCTAGATCGCGGGCTTTGCGCTCTTCGATTGCCTTACTCCAGATGAATTCTTCAACATCTGGGTGATCGACATTCAAAATAACCATCTTAGCTGCTCGGCGAGTCTTGCCGCCCGACTTAATAGCACCAGCGCTGGCGTCAGCGCCACGCATGAAGCTTAACGGACCACTGGCCGTACCAGCACTCTTGCCCAAAGATTCTTTGGAAGAACGAATCGGGCTGATATTGATGCCGGAACCAGAACCGCCCTTGAAGATCATGCCTTCTTCGACGTACCAGTTCAAGATAGCTGGCATGGTGTCCTCGATACCGAGGATGAAACAAGCACTGGCCTGCTGTGAGCGTGAAGCGGCGCCGATGTTAAACCAGACGGGGCTGTTGAAAGCCGCGCGCTGCGTAGCCAATATGTACTTTAATTCCTCACGAAAATCTTCAGCCTCTTCATCGCTGACAAAGTAGCCTTCTTGCGAACCTTGACGCGTGACGGTGTCAACCACGCGATCAATCAAGTGCTTCAAAGAGGCTTCGCGCTCTTTGGTGCCGGGCGTACCGGTGAAATATTTTTGTGCCACGATGTTGATGGCGTTCTGCGACCAACCCTCTGGAAAGTCGATATCTTTTTGCTCGAAAACCGGCTCTTTAGACATTGGGTTCACGATGAGTGAATCACGCTTCTTCCATTTGAGCTGGTCGTACGCCTTGCTCTTTTTCGGAGTAAAAAGTCGTTCCACTCCTAAACTAGTTGTTTGTGCCATAATTTTCCCTCTTTCTTTTCCAGCCTACCCCTAGACTGGACACCTCTTATTAAATTTATTTTGATTGTTTGTTAGAGTTCTTGGCGAACCGACTTGGTCTCTCAAACAAGTTGATTCTTGAGCTCTCTGCGATCACGAATCCTGTGCTAGGTTCGGAACCGAAGGGAGCCGACAAAAACTCTAGTTTTTGGCTTCGGCTGGTATGTGTTTGCCCTGACGGACGATCGATAATTCCTTTTCGAAACTGGCGATATCCTTGAAGCGTCGATAAACGCTGGCAAAGCGTACATACGCGACCTCATTGAGCGTGGCAAGCTGATCCATGACCAGTTCACCAACCTTAGACGAGCTGACTTCTTGCTCTCCGCACGCATATAATTCCTGCTCCACCGCGTTCACAACGTTATCGAGTTGCAAACTGGTGACCGGTGTCTTCTCGCAGGCCCTATAGAGTCCGCTGAGTAGCTTGGTCCGACTAAACAGTTCACGCGTACCATCATTCTTAATGACGATTAATTGCGGTCGTTCTACTCTTTCGTAAGTGGTAAAACGATAGCCACAAGCCACGCACATACGGCGGCGGCGAATTGCCTGCCCCTCTGCCACATCGCGCGATTCGATCACTTTGATGTCATCGCTCTGGCATTGGTTGCATTTCATGCTGCCTCCTTATTTTATGATTAAAGTGCGCGGCACTGACATGTGTTTGACGTTTTTTGTTTCCCACATATAGTGCTGTGTGTTCTTAATATAGCCCCACCCGTAGCGCTTTGCAATAGTATTATCCTGCTAATTCGCTGTAGAATTTAGTACGAATCACCCCTGTTAAAAATCAATTAACAGATATGCGTTTTATTCGCCGGTTGGTTCGTCGTCGGAGTTTTCGTCGGCGACAGGGTTCTTTTGGCGCTTGGTTAGGCGGCGTAGGAATGATGGTTTTTCTAGATCGTCTTCGAGATCGCTGGTGACTACGTCGTGGTCGTCGGCTTTGTCCTTGTGATCATCGTCAGTTTCGTCTTTTTTGTCATCAGCTTTGCTGGCTTCATCATCAGACTTATCTTCATCATCTTCGTCGATAGACCAGATGTTTGGCATATTGTGATCTCTCGTGAAATCACTTACGGCAGCCTCGTGATCTTGGTCTTCTTCGTCGAGGTTCATGTCGATTTCAGATAGAGTCTTCTCATCTTTCTTGGTTTCTGGAGCGTCATTAATGACTGTACTAGTTGCGCTGCCAGCTGCGACGCCAGTGACGTCAGCGGCACGCTTGGCAAAGTATGAAGCATCGAAACCAGTAGCTACAACAGTAATGATCACTTCGCCATCCAGGTCTGGGTTAATAGTGGCACCAAAGATAATATTGGCATCTGGGTCGGCGGCAGTCGTAATCGCTTCAGCTGCTGAGTTGATTTCGTGCATGGCCAGGTCGTTGCCACCAATGACGTTGAATAGCACACCGCGCGCACCGTCGATGGAAACTTCCAACAGTGGTGATTCGATGGCTTGCTTGGCAGCTTCGACAGCGCGGTTTTCGCCGCTGCTGCGACCAATACCCATCAAGGCCGAACCAGCACTGCTCATGACAGTCTTCACGTCGGCGAAGTCAAGGTTAATCAAGCCGTGCACGGTGATCAGATCAGAGATACCCTGGACACCCTGGCGCAATACGTCATCGGCCACCTTGAAGGCTTCGGTCAGTGGTGTATCACGATCGATGGTCTGCAAGAGTCGATCATTAGGAATAATAATGAGTGTGTCGACAGCATCGCGCAGCTTACCAATGGCCACGTCAGCGTTGCGGCGACGCTTTTCGCCCTCAAACGCGAATGGCTTAGTGGCAAAGCCGACCACCAGTATGCCCTGCTCCTTGGCAATTTCAGCCACTACATGACCAGCGCCTGAGCCGGTACCGCCACCAGCACCAATGGTCACAAAGACCATGTCGGCACCTTGGATGGCGTTGGCAATTTCTTCGCGAGATTCATTAGCGGCAGTTTCACCAACAGCTGGATCAGCGCCTGCACCAAGACCACGCGTGGCGTCCTTGCCAATGTGGATTTTCTTGGTAGCTTTAGAGTGATGCAGTGCCTGAGCATCGGTATTAATGGCAATGAATTCGACATTCTCGATGCCGGCATCAACCATGCGATTGATGGCTGCGCCACCAGCGCCACCGACGCCAACTACTCTAATTTGCGCAAACGTTTCAATTGCTGGTTCTACGATTTCTGCCATAATTCCCTCTTACAACACCATAATATATCTCGTAGTATACGCTAGGTACAGGTCAAGTTCAACAAATTTATACGGCCGCTTTTGCAGCATTCCAGAAGCCGGCGATAATTATTCAATTATGTGCTCAGCAAGTTTTGGCGTAGCAGTGGTTTTAAAATTTTGTGCTCAAATGTGACACAAGATTAGTTCAGCTTAAAACGATTGAAGAGATTGCCGACAAGACTCTTGCCAGCAGCCGCTGCTTTGCCGCCGTGCATTGGTGGTAAGTCAGGCAGCAACAGCATATCGAGCAGCATTAGGCCAACCACTGTGGTGAAGCTCTGATCCTCTACGGTATCAACCAGCCCGCCAACGTTATGGAGCTTGCCGATGCGGGCCGGCAGCTGCATTCTTTCGCGGGCAAATTCGTCCAATCCGGGCAATTTCGCTGCGCCACCAGTCAGCACAATACCACCGGGTAATTTGCGTGAGCGCTTAATTTTCTGCAGCTCTTTGTCGACATATTCTAATAATTCTTCCATGCGCGCCTCGACGATCAAGGCAATTATTTCGCTCGGGAAACTGTGAGTTTTGTCGCCGACTTTGACGTTGGCAGTTACCTTTTTGGTGGTACCCCGCAGCGTGGCGTGTTCTAATTTGACGCGTTCGGCGATGTCCAGATCGGTCTTCAGACCAATCGCTAAATCATTGGTAACGTGCTGGCCACCAATTGGCAAAACCGCCACATGCTGGACTTCACCATCTTCAAACACAATCAAGTTGGTGGTGCCAGCACCGATGTCGATCAACGCTGTGCCGGCTTCGCGCTGCTGACGAGTCAACACTGCTTCGGCAGCAGCCAAACCAGATACGGTGTGGTGCGCCACGGCCACTTCGGCCTTTTCGAGCGCCATATCGAGGTTACGCAGATTTGGTGATGAAGCCGTCACAATGTGTGCATCGACTTCTAGGCGAACGCCATGCATGCCAATCGGCTCTTTAATATTCTTCTGCCCGTCCAAGCTATAGTTTTTGGCAAAAAATTGGACAATTTCGCGATTTGGCGGCAACGAAACGATGGTTGCTGCCTCTTCAACACGCAAACGATCCTCCAGAGTGATCTCGCGGTTAGCTGCCGAAATAGCAATCACACCTTCTGAATCCAAGCCACTGACGTGCGAACCATTAACGTTAACTGTGGCATGTTTAATTGGTGTGCCAGAAATGCGCTCAGCCTCTGTTACAGCCTTCAAAATCGCGTCAGCTACGTCATCGACGTGCACGACGGCACCACGGCGCATACCCTGATTCGTTGACTGTCCGTGTCCAATAATCGACGGCACGTTGCTACCATTGGGATCGAACATGCCAACGACGCAGCGTACGGCGCTGGTGCCAATGTCGAGACCGATGAAATGTTCTTGGTTTGAGCCATTCATGTTGCCCGTAGTATACCGCTATTGCTTCCCTGATGGCAAGTCAGTATGGAACTGAGACTACGCCAATTTGCTTGCTGCGGGACTCGTCGCTAACGCTCCTCAGACAATCCTTGCGGCGCAAATCAACGCAGCCTCAGTTCTGCGCAAGTCTTCTATTTAGGAAGTTGGGTGAGAATTTCGGCGCCGTTTTCAGTGATTAGGACGGTGTGTTCGAAGTGAGCGGCCCAGGAGCCGTCGGCGGTCAAGATAGTCCAGCCGTCATCGGCCACGATTACGTTGCCGCCGCCGAGAGTTACCATTGGTTCAATGGCAATAGTCATGCCTTTGTGTAGCCAAGGCCCGGTATTTGCTCGACCATAATTAGGAATGTTCGGATCCTCGTGTAATTCGTGGCCGACACCGTGGCCGACCAAATCACGGACAATGCCGTAATGGTTGCGGTTCAAAGATTTCTCGATCGCTTCGCCGATATCGCCCGTGCGAATGCCGTCATGCAAAGCCGCGACGCCAGCCAGCATAGCCTGCTCGGTGTTTTTGACAAGCTCGAGATGGCCTTTTTGCTTGGCCCGGCCAGCGATGACACTTATAGCGCTGTCGGTAATCATACCTTTATATGTCACGCCAAAGTCCAGACCCACGATGTCGCCGTCATTGATAACTTTTTTGCTGCTCGGAATACCGTGGACCACCTCTTCATTCACCGAGATGCAGATGACATCCGGGAAGCCCTGATAACCCTTAAACGTTGGCTGGCCACCCAAGCTTTCAAGTTCGGCAGCGGCAATGTTAGCCAAGTCTTTAGTGGTCATACCCGGCTTTAGCTCGCGCGCCAATTTCTGCAAAACCGTAGCCAGCATGCGCCCACTTTCACGCATAGCCGTTATCTCGGCGGCTGTTTTGACTTGAGTCACCATATCTCTACTCTAAGCGTTTGCTAGCAATTTTACTAGATCAGCCGTCACAGCTTCGACAGATTGTTCGGCGTTAATGTCGCTGACCGTCAGATCATGATCGGCAAACCAGCTCAAAATTGGCTCGGTGGAATCGTGATACCATTTGAAGCGCTTTTTGATAGCTTCTTCGGTGTCATCAGTGCGAGCACGATTCAGCAAGCGCGCCAGGACGGCATCTTGTGAAGCCACCAGATGGATGATGTGATCAATGGTGAAGCGGCCGGTTTTCGCCTGCTCGAGCAGCCATTCAGCTTGCGGCTGGGTGCGTGGGAAGCCATCCAAGATAACTTTGTCTTGATCAGACAGCTCCGATAAAACTTTGTCGAGGATGATGATAGTCTCTTGGTCATTTAATAAGTGTCCGGCCAAGATTGCCTGGCGCTGATCATCAGTCAAATTAGCCTTGATGGCATCGCCCATAGAAATCACAGTCAAGCCGTATTGCTCAGCTAACTTTGCTCCTTGAGTTCCCTTGCCGGAGCCAGCAATCCCCATCATTAGAATCATAGACCGAGTTTTTCCTTTACTAATTTTGCAATAACCCCGCCGTCGGCACTGCTGCCGGCTTTAGCTTTGACTGCGGCAATGGTTGGACCCATGGCTGATTTATCAGTGTTTCCGGCTAAAACTTCGTCGATCATGGTTTTAAGTTCTTCTTCGGATAATTGGGCTGGTAGATACGCTTCGATGATTGCCTTTTCGGCAAGTTCTTTATCGGCACGGCTTTGATCGTTGCCCTGCAGGTACATATCGGCACTTTCTTGGCGCTTTTTGGCTTCCTTAGCGAAGACTGCCAAAACGGCGTCGTCTTCTAAGCCAGAATCGCGCTTACCTTCGCTGATTTTAACGTTTAACAGCGTGCTTTTAAGTCCGCGTAAAGTTGTGACGCGCAACTCATCTTTAGCTAGCAGGGCGGTTTTAAGGTCCTGCTCGAGTTTCTGCTCTAACATCTCTATTAGCGAATGCCTAGTTTGATCTTTTTCATCTTAGCAGCCTTGCGCTCCTGGCGGATGATTGCCTTGCGGCGGCGCTCAGACTTACTAATTGGCTTCTCAAAATACTGGTTGCCTTTGACTACAGCCAAAGCACCAGACTGCTGCACTTTGCGGTTAAAGCGGCGCAGCAAATTTTCTGCAGATTCTTTCGAATCTTTGCGGGTTACTTGTATCATTACGTCTATTCTAGCTGACCGAAGGGGATTTTGCAAGCCCCAGTGGTCATAATTTAATAATTATTTAACCTGTTACGCGCTTCTGCTGGTTGGTGCGTTGTGATTTCAACACGATGCTTTGCAGTTCTCGGAAGATTGGGAATTGCTTATTGGTGGAGTAGACCTTTGTGTTGCCCTGGCGCTCGCTGACTAGGAAGCCAACTTTTTCCAGACGCTTTAGCTCGCGCTGAATGTTGCCAGCGTCTTCCTTGATGAGCTTAGCCAAACCGCGGACGTGGGTTTTAAAATCAGGATACTTAGCATAAATCACAATGATTTTGCGGCGCACTCTCGAAGTAATAAACACGTCTAGCATACGTTTCCCTTTGTCTCCCTATTGTTATACGAACAACGTTAAATTTAGTATAGCCGCACTTATTAACTTTGGCAAGCAATATTTTTATTTAGATCTGGAGATGCTACGACGCTTGCGGTCAGACCAGTGACTAGTGCTGTTTGGCTCCGGAGGGCGCTATACTTATAGATATGTATTACTACTTGGTTTGGGTGCGTAGCAATCGTTATCACGGTGACGAGCCGTTGACGTATAGCAGCGCCAAGAATCTGCCAACCGGCTCGATTGTACAAGTTGAACTGCAAAAGGAGCTGGTTATGGCTGTGGTGATTGGCCCTACGCCCAAGCCTCGCTTTAAAACCAAAGACGTATCGCGAGTATATGATTTACCCCTGTTGCCGGCGCATTTACTGAAGCTCAGCCAGTGGCTGCAGAGCTATTATCCAGCACCGATTGGCCTTTTAACGCAGCAACTATTGCCGGCCCAATTTTCCGAAAAGCAACTTAGCGCAGTGACCGAAATTAATTATGTTAAGCCTCAGCTGAAGCAATTACCCAAACTAACCGCCGAGCAAAAATTAGCTCTGGCAGCCATGCAAAATTACGATAGTTATCTGCTGCACGGCAAAACCGGCAGCGGCAAGACTCGCATATATATTGAACTGGCGGCGACGGTAATCAACAGAGGTAAATCGGCAATTATTTTGACGCCCGAGATTAGCCTGACGTCGCAGCTGGCCACTAATTTTCGCGAGATTTTTGGCGAGCGCGTCATCGTCATGCACTCCCAGCAAACGCCGGCCGAGCGCCAGCAAGCCTGGCTCGCAAGTCTACGAGCTACCGAACCAGTCATTATTATTGGTCCGCGCTCTGCCCTGTTTAGTCCGGTGCAGCGCCTCGGTCTGATCGTACTGGATGAAGCTCACGAAAACGCCTACAAACAAGAGCAAGCACCGCAGTATCAAACTGGTCGCGTGGCGGCTTATTTATCAACTTTGACACGCGCCACGCTAGTACTCGGCTCGGCTACACCATCGGTCAGTGACTATTACCTAGCAGAACAAAAACAAAAACCAATTATTACATTGGAGCTGCTGGCCCAAAAAGCTGATCATGCACACGAAGTAGTTATCGTTGATCGGAAGGAATATGATCTGTTTAGCCGCTCGGCGCACTTGAGCACGCCACTGATTAAAGCTGTAGAGGGCGCTTTGAGTCGCAACGAACAAAGCCTGCTCTACCTCAATCGGCGCGGCACCGCTCGTTTGATCATGTGCGAAAATTGTGGCTGGCAATCGACCTGTCCGCACTGTGATATCCCGCTTACGTACCATCACGACAGCCACCAAATGCGCTGTCACAGCTGCAACTACCATGCTAGCGCACCTACAAGTTGTCCCGAGTGCAAGCACCTAGATATCATCTATAAATCGGCTGGCACCAAGGCTATTGCCGAAGAGGTGCAGCGGCTATTTCCGCAAGCCCGCATCATGCGCTTCGACACTGATAATGCTAAGGCTGAGCGCTTCGAGCAGCACTATGACGCCATCCGTCGTGGTGAAGTTGACATCATCGTCGGTACGCAATTATTGGCTAAAGGACTCGACTTGCCTCTATTGAGTACCCTGGGTATCCTGCTAGCCGACACCAGCCTCTACTTACCGGATTTTTCGGCCAAAGAACGAACGTTCCAACTGCTTAATCAGGTGCTCGGACGCATCGGACGTGGCCACGTTGCAGGCAAGGCCATCATCCAAACCTACCATCCAGATCATCCTGTATTGCGGGCCGCAATTGATGGCAATTACCAGTCATTCTACGAAACCGAGCTTGCTGAGCGCCAGCAATTTATGTTCCCGCCCTTCTGCTATCTATTAAAATTATCTGTCCGTCGTGCCAGCCTGAGCAGTGCCGAAAGTGCCGCCAAAAAACTCAAGCAAGAACTACTTGAAGCCAAGTACAAAGTCCGCGTTGAAGGCCCTGCCCCCTGTTTCTATGAACGCTTCCAAAACAAATACCAATGGCAACTGGTCGTCAAAGCCAAAGACCGCAGCGAACTCCTCAAAATCATCACCCACCTCCCCACCGGCTGGTCCTACGACCTCGACCCTCTCGATTTACTCTGAGACTGCCGCTTCGCGAGCTCGTCGCTGCAGGTCAGCAAGGCCCATTAGTACTGGCTCGGTAGTAAGATCGCCTGCAACATGCAATAAAAGCTGTTCATCACTTATTAATGGCAATGGCTTATGGGGCGTTCTGTTATGCTCTATTGGCTGCTCGGGTCCTAGGGGTTGCCTTTGATATTCAAGCAATTCACCACCAATAGTTAGGAGGAATCCATCAAAGGTAGGACCTGATAGTTCGACATACGAACTTCTATCCACACCAACTGCCATTTCTGTATGAGGAACTTTACTAACAACCCAGCCCTCTCTTTTGCCTAGTTTTCTTTGCTTCCATTTTGTTGCCCCAAGTATTCCAGTAGTTAGGCCTACAGCAACAATAGCAATCTCATTATCTGGCTTAATCCCAGCTTCTCTTAGTTCATCGCTTACACTTTTTGCCATATTTCGAACAAATGCAAGGTAGTCAGCTTTTCTACTGTATAGTTCTGCTACTTGGTCGGTGTCGTTACCTTGGGGTACACTTATCTCGACAGCACGCTGACCAGCACTGTGAGCAATCGCGTTTGCCCTTTCGTCTGCACCTCTCCGCAATCGTTCAGACAGGTCTTCGAATCCTTTTGACATATTCATGAACTTTTTATATCACAAATACTGCTAAATATCCATAGTCTATGTCCTAGTCCCTACATCAGCTATACTAGATTGATATGACCAAAGAAGATATTATCGCCCTGCCGAACCCTCATTTACGGCAAAAATCGCAGCGGGTTGGCGTCATCACGCCCGAAATCGTACAAATCATAGAAAATATGAAGGACGCAACGATTAATTGGGATGAGAGCCGTGAGCACGAAGTTGGTGTAGCGCTGGCCGCTGTCCAGATTGATCAGCTCTACAAAATCGTCGTCGTACGCAACAATTATGACGACAAAAACGACCACAGTTTCACGGCCTTCATCAATCCCGAAATCACCAAAAAAGAAGGCGAATTAGTCGAAGATTACGAGGGCTGCTTGAGCGTGCCGAACGTTTACGGCAAGGTAAAGCGCTACCCTAAAGTTAAAGTCAAAGCGATCGGCCTCGATGGCAAAGAGTTCCGGGTGACTGCTGAGGGTTTTTTAGCGCGTATTTTTCAGCATGAAATCGACCACACCAATGGTATAGTGTTCATTGATCATATTAGAGATAACACCGAAGCATTTTATCGCCTCGGTGATGACGGTAACTTAACGGAATTGGACTACGAAAAAGATGTCGCACAAAATCCTATTCTTTGGTAGCGGACCGGTTGCCGCTGAAAGCTTGCGCTTATTAGCGCAAGACTTTGAGGTTGAAGCCGTGGTCACTAAAGCCGCACCGGCCCACCATAAAGGCGAAGTACCGGTGTTGGAGCTGGCCCAAAAGCTCAAGCTGCCAGTGCTCACCGTAAACACTGGTGAGGAACTCCACAAACTATTCACCGAACAGAAACCATCGTCGAGCGAGCTAGCTGTATTGATTGACTTCGGCATTATGGTGCCTAAAAGTGTCATAGATTACTTTCCGCGCGGCATCGTAAACAGCCACTTCTCTCTGTTGCCACAGTGGCGTGGCGCCGACCCCATCACCTATGCAGTGCTCAGTGGCCAAGCTATAACGGGGGTAAGCTTAATGCTCCTTGTGGAAGCCATGGACGAAGGCCCCATTCTGATTCAAGGCGAATATGAGCTGTCACCGACTATTACTACACCCGATCTGACCAATAATCTCGTCCATTTGAGTCACATGCTGCTTAAAACTACTCTACCTGATTATTTAACAGGCTTAGTGCAGGCGATGCCACAAGATACTGATGAAAAACCTGTTACTTATTCTAAAAAATTATCTAAAGATGATGGTGTTCTCGACTGGAGTAAACCGGCCGATCAATTGGAGCGTGAAGTACGAGCCTATGCTGGCTGGCCACGCAGTCGCACCGAAGTTAATGGCATACCGATTATTGTCACCAAAGCACATGTCGCCAGCGGCAAAGACAAGCCCGGAAAACTCTGGAAAGAAGGCAAAGAATTTGGCTTCTACACTGGCAACGGTATTTTTGTGATCGACAAACTTATCCCCGCCGGCAAAAAAGAAATGGCGGCGGCTGCCTTCCTGGCCGGCTACAAGATTTAGCTAACGTTTAGCCAATCCAGCACCTGGATTTCGCCGCCCGTGTTCCAATCGACAAATGTGCTATCAACTATGACTGGCAGCCCGCCATCGCCAGAGCGCAAAAAGAAGCCGTCATCCGCTAGTAACTTCTGTAACCTGCGGTACCGTTGTTCTAGGTCAACTTCCTCAACGAATGCTTCAGCTTGTCGGGCCATGATTACATTTGAGGAGGCTGCTGTGGGCCAACTGGTGGTTGCGGAGGTGTAGGTTGTTGATATTGTGGTGGCTGTTGAGGTTGCTGTGGCTGAGCATACGGGTCAGCGCCGGCCATAGGTTGTGGTGCAGGTGCTTGTTGCGGTGGCATCTGACCAGGTTGAACTGGCGCAGCTGCTTGCGGTTGAGCGGTCGCTGCCTGGCTGGCTGCCAAAATCTGCGGTGCCGACTGGGCAACTTCGGCCTTGAGCTTATCAAACTCTTCTTGCACGATATCTTTATAATTTGGAAAGTTTGTCTCCAACCACTTGAAAGCACCAGCATCATCCTTGGCTTCGAAATATTTTTCGAACTCATCCAGCTGCTCATTGGTCATTTGATCGGCCAAGCGCATACCAACGCGCATTTCGAGCGTCTCATAGATATGTTTCAGCAAGCTGTCTTTTTCGGCAGTTGGCAGAGCACCCAAACCGATCTCTTGTAATAAAGCGCTGTCAATCTTGATCATATTGGTCTTCCTTTACACCATTATTGTATCATTTGCAATTTAAAAACTACAGTTGGCGGCTAATCGCTTCTCGGGTGAAGAGATCGATGTGGTCACCTTCTTGTAGGTCCAGACGTTTAGTGGTCGATAGGCTCATGCCGCACATCTCGCCTTCGAAAACTTCTTTAGCATCGGCCGGACCGCGCTTCAAGCCAGTAACTTCGACTTCGGCAAGCACTTCACCATCGCGGCTAACTTTTGCTAGCGCCGGTGCCACCAATTTGCCCTTGGTAACTTCGCCACCACAGATGATCGCTGTTTTAGTGGTGTTGAAAATACCCTTTACCACCAGGCGACCGAGATCAGTTTCGATAATTTCTGGGCTTAATAGATTGCTTAGCTCTGTTTTGACGTCGTCAATCAGTTCATAAATAACTTTGTATAAGTGGACTTTTACCTTGTCACGCGCGGCTTGTTGACGGCTACTGGTAGGCATTTCGACGTTGAAACCGTAGACGATAGCACCACTGGTGTGCGCCAAATGCAGGTCATTTTCACCAACTGGACCGACTCCTGAGCCAACGATGCGCACCGAAACTTCGTCGGTGTCCATGGCTTTCAAGCTGTCAATAACAGAGGTCAGTGAGCCTTGCACATCAGCTTTGACAATAATATTCAGCTCTTGCAACTCGTTGTTGCGGTTAATCAAGCGAATTAATTCGCTACTGCCGATATCCATCTTGTTGCCACCAGCCTGTTTCTCTGCCGCGGTTACGGCTGCTTGGCTCCGCGCCACTTTTTCATTGGCAACAACCTCAAATTCGTCACCAAATTCTGGCAGCGTTTTAAAACCAGTAATGGCTACTGGCGTCGATGGTGTGGCTATTTTGAGTTTCTCTCCAACCGTAGTTTCCAGATTGCGGACCTTGGCATAGCTGCCCCCGGCTACAATAAAGTCACCGACTTTCAGCGTGCCAGCTTCTACCAAAGCGTGCGCCACTGGTCCACGACCTTGCTCCACATGCGCTTCAATAATCAAACCGCGACCCGGCACATCAATGTCAGCCTTAAGCTCTTCCACATCTGTTATCAACAAGATCATATCGAGTAAGTCTGGTATGCCATCTTTGGTTTTAGCCGAGACGGGTTGCACTGGAGTGTCGCCGCCTTTCCAGCCATCCCACATCAGGCCGTGTTCACTGAGTTGACTATATAGACGGTTGAGGTCTGCGCCTTCTTTGTCCATCTTATTGGCTGCCACGATGATCTTAACGCCAGCTTTGCGCGCAAAGCGAATCGCCTCGAGCGTCTGCGGCTTAATGCCATCATCGGCAGCGACCACAATAATCACGATGTCAGTCAGCAGCGCACCATGCTCGCGAATGGCCGCAAAAGCCTCGTGCCCCGGTGTATCCAAAAAGGTAATGGTGCGATCTTTGTGCTGCACCTGGTATGCCGAAATGTGCTGCGTAATGCCGCCGGCTTCACCTTTGACCACATTGGCATCACGAATAGCGTCCAACAGCGAGGTTTTACCATGATCGACGTGCCCCATGACTGCCACCACAGGTGGTCGTGACTGGGCTTTATCACTGTGCTTCGGCTTGACATGCGTCGGTGCAGCGTCTTCACTAATCACACGCTTCGTCAGCTGCACTGGCAGCTGCAGTTCTTCGACGATAATCTGCGCCGTATCGAAGTCAATCCTCTCATTCACGGTCGCCATGACGCCGTTTTTCATCAACTCGCCAATAAGGCGTGACACTGGAATCGACAGCCGCTCAGCCAGAGTGCCGACGGTGATCATGGCTTCGATTTCGATTGTGGTGGTTGCTTCTTCTGCCATTGTCGACTCCTTCTGACCTTGCGGTCGATTACGTGTTATCTACATCTTATTTATCGGTCTTGTCAGCTTTAGCTTCTTCGGCTTTGTCAGCTACGTCTTCGGCCTTTTCGGCTTTAGGCTTCTTAGCTGCCTTGGCTTTACCAGCCTTAGCGTCTTTCAAAGACAGTGCAATCTTGCGGTTCTCGGTATCGATGTCCAGCACTTTGAACTCTTTCTTTTCGTTCAATTGGAAGAGTTGCTCAGGATCGACGGTTTCGTCATCGCTCATCTCTGAAACGTGGACAAGAGCTTCGACGCTCGAGCTCAGCTGCACGAAAGCACCAAACGGCGTGATGCGGGTGACTTTGCCTTCTACGACATCGCCAGCCTTGAAGGCTTTGACCTGCTCGAGCCATGGGTCTTCACTCATCTGCTTCAGGCTCAGGCTCAGGCGATCTTTGTCGATAGCGATGATCTTCGCCTTGACGTCTTCGCCAACTTTAACGTAGTTGCGTGGGTTGTCGACACGTTCCCAAGAAATCTCAGAAATGTGGATCAAACCTTCGATACCATCGACGTTTACGAAGGCACCGAAATCGATCACGCCGGTGATGACGCCTTCGACGACTTCACCGACCTTCAGTTCGCTAAAGCGAGCCTGCATATCATCCTTCACGGCTTCCTTCTCAGAGAAGATCAGCTTGTTGTCTTTGCGGCTAACGTCCAAAACGCGAACGCGCAACGGAATGTTCGTTAGAGCGTTCAACTTCTGCAAAATTTCATCTTTATCGGCGCCTGATACACGTGGATAGTGACCAGCAGCTAGCTGTGACACCGGCAAAAAGCCGCGAATGCCTTCTAGCTCGACCAGCAAACCACCACGGTTCGCGTCATACGCAATGACTTCGACGATTTCGTTGGCGTCAAAGACACGTTGTAATTCGTCCCAACCGCGATCCTTGACCGCACGCTTCATACTCAATAATGCGTGACCTTCATCCATTTCTGGATCAATCACACTTACAGTCACCGTCTGACCAGCTTCTAATTGCTGCCCGTGACCGATCTCGCGGCGTAATACCACGCCGACACCCTGAGCGCCCAGATCAATCCAGACCTCATTTTTCTTGATTGCGGTAACCACACCTTCGACAACGTCGCCGGTGGTTAACTCCTTAATTTCGCTGCCTTGCAACAGCTCGTCCATAGTTAGGCTTGATTTTGACATGTTTTCCATGCCTCCTTTGTAGTGTATTTCCAACGTTCACCGCTAGAGATGTCCCGTAAGCACCTCTCTTTAAGTTATACGTAAGATTACACTTATTGTATCTGATCTCACCCCTTATGTAAAGAGGTTCATGAATTGGTGGTGTGGGCGTGCAGCCAGGCGGCAATCAGGGGCACATCGAGCTGCTCGGTGGCAACTTGAACTGCAAAATCCTCCAACTCACCACGCTGAATTGTTAATTTACTGCCGTTCAACTCTAAAAACGTAAGCCCAGTCAACATGCCAGTGCGCTTATTGCCATCAACGAACGGGTGATCTTGAATAATACCCCTGATAAGTGCTGCGGCTTTCCCGTATATATCAACATACAATTCTTCCCCAAAAACTGCTTGGGTTTGCGTAGCTAGTGCGGACTCCAAACGTCCGAGATCACGTAAACCATCTGATCCACCTGTTGCCCGCACTACGAGAACATGCAGCTCAATAAGCTGCTCCAGACTCAGCGTTTTCATCGCTGTGCCAGGTTCTTAAAGTCGTCGTGGTAGCGCTTTAGGATGTCCTTTGCGGTTGATTGAACTTCAGCGTCATCTGTCGTATTTTGATGCTTGCGAATGACGACATCTACACTATCGCCAGGTGCAATCCCAGCTTGGCGCAATTCTTTAGCAGGCAGCGTTAAACCGGCGCTGGTGCCAATTTTGATTACTTTTTGAGTGGTGTGAATAGCCATAGCTGTATCATAACGCATTATTCAGAACATTACAATACTATTATAATGTTTTCGCGCTGTTCGGCACGACAGCAGTCTGCTACACTACTGGTATGTATTTGGGGGTTGATATTGGAGGCACGAAGACGCTGGTAACGGCACTTGATAAGCATGGTGTCATCAAAGAACAGATCAAATTCCCCACTCCGCAGAACTACGACGATTTTGGAGTTGAAATTAAAAAGGCGCTGGATAGCCTGGAAACCAAGGATTTTGTCGCCGGTGGGCTTGGTATGCCTGGCATGCTCGAGCGTGATACTGGTGAAACCGTCAGCTTTGGCAACTTGCCCTGGAAACACGTGTTTATTGGTCATGATGTGGAACGCATCGCTAAATGCCCTATCGCCATCGAAAATGACGCTAAATTAGCTGGGTTATCGGAGGCGATGCTACTAAAAGATCGCTACGACAAGGTTCTGTACATCACCGTGAGCACCGGCATTGGCGTGGCACTAACAGATAAAGGCAAAATTGATACCAGCCTGGGTGACAGTGGCGGTGCAACTTTGATGTTGGAACATCATGGCAAACTGATGCCGTGGGAGCATTTCGCTTCTGGTCACGCCATCGTGGAGCGCTTTGGCAAAAAGGCTATGGATATTCACGACGAAAAAACCTGGAAAATTATCGTTCACGACATTGCCAAGGGCTTAATCGAGCTGATTGCCATTACCGAACCAGATGCCATCGTCATCGGCGGCAGCGTCGGCACCTATTTTGATCGCTACGGCAAATTGCTGAAAGAAGAGCTCAAGAACTACCATTTACCACTGATGAAAATCCCGCCACTCATGGGCGCTCAACGCCCCGAAGAAGCTGTCATTTACGGCTGTTATGATTACGCTAAACAGGTTTTTCCGCATGCAAGCGCTCATTAATCAGCTGCAAGCTCGCCATCCCGGCCTTCGTTTTACGGCTAGCAAGCAGTTCTTTTGGTCGCCGCAAACACACGAAGTTTTTTATAATGCTGAGGCTCAGGGCGACATGGCTCAGTGGTCGCTGCTGCACGAAACTGGTCATGCTCTACTTGAACACACCACCTATCAGGCCGATGTGGAGTTGCTGCGTCTAGAGGTGGACGCCTGGGAAGAAGCCCGCTCTTTGGCCAAAGAATTCGATATCGAGATCGACGAAGATCACATTCAAGACTGCCTGGATACCTACCGTGACTGGCTGTACCGTCGCAGCATCTGTCCTAACTGTCGGACCAAGTGCCTCCAAGAAGATAATCGCGCCGCCTACCGCTGTTTTAATTGCCACACCACCTGGCAAGTTAGCGGCAGCCGCTTCAGCCGTTCCTACCGCCGCACCGTCGCCGGCGAACCCCTCCCTTCTGCCGTCTTCATCTAGCTTAGGCGGCTTCCAATTCTTTAAATTTCTGAAAATCCGGATATATTTTCTCTACCAAACGATAAAAATCTACGGTCATACCGGTCAACTGCTCCGGATTAATCGGCGGCACACCTGATTCGCGCAATCTTCGTGCTATATTGCCATGCTCACGCAACTCTCTAGTATGATTACCAAGAACGTGCTCATTAAAGTCAACGCTCATATCGGCTTCAAGAAGAGCATCTCGTGCGTCTTCTATTCGATTAAGCGCGGCAACCGCAGAACTTCCTACTATCATCTCAAGAGGATAATCGGGCTGCGGATGCTGGAGGCGCACGAAATAAGGCTCTTCTCCACCTAATTGACCACTTTTTAAAGCCACGTAGTCCTCTTCTAGGCTCCTAAGATAATTCCCTTCTATACTGCTAATAAGTCTCTTTGCAGGATGCTCATCAAGCACGTCTACTCTAGGGCTTTCAACACCGTTAAACCAACCACCCAAGGTAAATGCCGGCACTACATATTGGCGCAAAGCTTTAGGATACAAAACTTTTTGCCAGTCATCACACGAGAATACGGTTTCCGTTGTATCTGCGCCACTATTTGGCACTCTGTTAGTAAGCTCAGCTTTATCTAGTGGAACGATCTGTACTGGGTAACCTAAAGCCTGTAGCGCATGTGCATGTACCAAGGCCTCAGAGTAGTAATTGGCACGCAGTGCAATTGGGTCAACGACTTCTTTTGGGCGAGCTGGCAATTCGTATACTTCTGTCATAGATATATTTTACGATAATAAAATGACCTCGCCTTTGCATGATTGCGCTGGCGAGGTCATAGAGGCTTTAGTTAACTGCTTTAAACAGTCTTCTTGGTGCGGCGGCTAATGCGGCCACCCTTGGCGCCAGCCTGGCGAGCTAATTCGCGGTTAGCGAAGAAACCACCGGTTTTGCCGAGTTTACCACCTTTAGCACCAATCTTGGCGTAAAAGTCAGAACCGTACTTAGTTTTGTTGGTTGCGGCAGCCGCTTGGCCACCTGCTTTTGTTCCAGCCATAGTCTGTAACTCCTTATATTAAGTCTCTCGAGATAGAAAAAGGGCCTCCCGCCAGTAAATCTGACAGAAAACCCTCACATTTCTCTCGAAATTAGATATATGATATCACGCTATTGTTTAATAGTCAATAAGCTTGTACTTAAATTTAAGAATTATTTAACTACTTAGGTAGTCTACAAGCGCGCCAGAGCGACTTTGATGGCGTAATTTACCCATTGCAGCTGCTTCAATCTGACGAATACGCTCCCTAGTAAGGCCAACCTCTTTCCCTATCTGATCATATGTCATTGGGGTCTTATCACCTATACCAAACCTCATCTCAATTATCCTCTGCTCTCGCTCGGTTAAAGTTGCGAGCGCTTCAGCTATTTGCTCGGCAAGTAGAGTATGCGCGACTTCTTCTTCTGGATCTGGCGTGGTTTCACCAGTTAGGGACGTGATACTGTGAAGATTGTAGTCATCATGGTACGAAAAATCTTCTCTAGGATTAAGCCCGGTATCAAGAGAACCCATCAGGCTAGTCATACGAATAGCATGATGAATGTCCCCGGTCGTTACTCTTTTGCTATAAATATCTGATAGTGGCCCCACTTGCACACCGGTCACATCAGCAATTTTCTCGTCAGTTAAAAGTGGCTTATTGTGTGCCAGTCGGTCCCTATTAATTGCCAACACCTGTGCAATTTGCATGGAT